>Ga0325411_1006774_pt1 | contig 12536 bp, 8 predicted proteins | sample PopdelMetagenome_13_FD_206181 | JGI IMG/M metagenome (GOLD analysis project Ga0325411, IMG submission 206181) | Populus deltoides microbial communities from Bellville, Georgia, United States - Xylem-PdIQD-R4 | ecosystem: Host-associated > Plants > Phyllosphere > Stem > Wood/Secondary xylem... | reverse complement strand
TCACACACAAACATATTTTTATATATATATATATATATATATATATATATATATATATATATATATATATATAGAGAGAGAGAGAGAGAGAGAGAGAGAGAGAGAGAGAGAGAGAGACGTCCCCACTCTAGCTAGAAAGAGATTGTGTAGTAGGGTTAGGGTTCATAGGCGTAATCAATGACGAAAATAAAGAAAGAAATAGTAGAGAAAAGTAGTTTTCAGTGGTTTTTAATCCATGGTCTCCACATATTTCTCTCTTTCTGTAAGTTTTTTCTCCTTCATTTCTTGCATATATTCTTCTAGAGAGACGAGCGAGGACGTGCACTCTCCTCGGTGCTCCCACTCCCTAGAATTGCATGGACCACGTTCGATATTTATTTATTTTATTCTTTTTTGCTTGTAATGCATATAAATATTCCCCGTGATTGTATAGCATACCATACCATACCCATCTTTTCTTTTGACTCTATTATGGATGTTAAAGAGTAAATTACTTTTTACTGTTAAGAGTTGCTTAAGGCCTTAAAAGGGTTTGCCCTTCACCTTATTATTTCGGATTCAATCCAAAAAAACTCAAATGTTTCATAATAATCTTTGTTAGTTTCTCCCTCGAGCCTCTTTTTTTTTTTTTGTTGGGTTCAATCCAAAAATAATAATTTATTACGAGTACTCGATTTAAGGCATAAAAGGGCTTGCTATTCACATTATTATGTTGGAAAAAATCATGAGAAAAAACAAATTCACAAGAGATACTAGCCAGTTCTTATTGCATGAACAGTATTGAAAATACATCATCGTTGGGAAAAGATTATGAATGGTAAAGAGGAAAAGACCCTCTAACTTTCTTTACTTTTTATTTATATTTCTACGCTGTAAAGTGTTAAAGAAGAACAGGAAAGAAGAAAGAGAGAGGAGCATGTCACGCTTTCTTTCTCCATTCTACACTGAATATTCCATGTCCCTTAAAAGCTAAAATGGACAACATATAGAATCTGGACTGTCTTGATTATGAACATGTCAAGAAATGAATGGCTAGGATCGAATATATATATATATATATATATATAAGGGACTACACAGTACTTTTTACCTTTTGGTTTCGTTATGGGATCATATGAAGAAGAGAAATGGGAACTTAAAGGCAAAGAGATTAAGCAGCAGAAAAAGAAGAGAAGCAGAAGTAGAAGAGAGCAGGTAGCACAGAGAGAAAAGAAAAGAAAGTAAAGCTATATATATATATATTCAGTGCTTGCAGCTATATACGGCTTTCATATTATAATTATGGCCTAGCATTAACAATATTGTCAGTCTGCTGCAAAGGGTGGCAGCAGATCCCAGAAAACAACCACAATTATATAGGGCGGTGTTGACAGCAACATCTCATTATAGATTCACACGCCCCCTCCAAAACAGCCGTAAAGATAAAGGAAAATCCATTTACATCATGTATATATGTATGTGTGTGTAAAAATGTCATTTTCGAAGATAGATCATATGACTTTCTCAGATTAGCTTTTGCTCACCGAGTTTAAATCTTGATCATGTACAAAACCTAAATTAATTAACATATTCTTAAACTTATTTTTTGTAGAGATCTTTTGTCAGATTTAAACTTGAGCTTGGTCCAGTGAGTTGCCCGTTGACTACCAAACTAGATCCCATCGAGTTTCTTTATTTTAACAGGGTTGTGGTTGACAACTTATTGACCCACGAGTTAACTCATTATTATACCATGGACAAGTTCATGTGCCGAGCTGGGCTCAGAAGTATGAAATGAATAGCAAAATTAATTATTACTTGGAAGGAGTTGACTGAAAAGATGCGTATAAAAATGCATTCTGTGATGTGAGATGAATGAAGGAAAGAGGAGATGATAATAATTATGGGGTTGGTTGGGATGGGTGGCTAAATTTTTCTCAGAAATCTCTGACCCACCGTGATGGGATAGGGATAATATTTTTTGTCCTACACATGCATGGATCTCCCTCGTTCAATGCCGCGTGCTAAGATTTTGCTCTAGGTTATCAGTTTTTTTTTTATGTTTTTAAATTATTTTAATATGTAAATATTAAAAATAAATTTTAAATGAGATAACTTCACCATTTTTCAGGCTCAGCTGCCCACTCCCCTAACGTTTCCTGTTTCGTCTCTTCCTTCACCCCATTTTGTTTTCTTAATTTCTTTTGTCTTCACTCTCTTTGGCTAGAGTTACAGAGTCCCTCTCTTGTGTCTACTGTATACTCTTTCTTCTCTTTTCCATTGTTGATTTACCCCTGCCACCAGCTCTTCCTGCTTGCTTCCTACTGTTTCCTTTATCTTACCCCACCAGCTTTGTGATGATAACTATAGAATATATTACTTGGTTTCATGAAATAATGATTAAAAAGTATATGACCATGTGAACCATATGGAGAAAGAGGGAGAGAGAGAGTAAAGGTTTTTTTCTCTTCTCATGTTTGGCAGCATCGATCCTTGAATGATTATACAGTTTCTAATTTCTTTTAGGTACAAATATTATAATTAGGATAAATTAATTAAGCAGGGATAACGATGGATATTCAGATGTCGAATTTAGATATTCATACTTTATTTATCAGACATATATTAATATTAGTGTATTTTACGAGATTTAAAAAATATAAATGTTTTAAATATCTATATGTAATACTAATGTTATATTTAAGTCGAGTTTATCTCATAGTAAAAGTAAGTTTTATCGGATTTGGCTGAATTACCATCTCTGAAACTAAATACTGATACTTGCAAATTCTGGAGTTGTGGTACATGGTAACAATTGATAAGGTAAAGGTCCCCCCTTACAGTGACTTGTCACATTTGTCCTTGTGGCTGAGCGACTTCATGGGTTGTCCTTGTACTTTTCAAATTCCAAGTGGGTATGCAAAATGCAAGCCTGGCTAAAACACTTGATATTGTGGTACCACTCCACGGTAAATGAGAGATAAATGACCTTGCTTGCTCCAACCTCTGCAATCTCTGGCCATGGAGTTTCTATCTTTATATAAAGAAAATACAAGGAGCATGGACTGCGATGAAAAGCACAATGAGCAATACATGGTTAGAAGGAATATACCATTTATGAAAAGCATTTGCACATCGCTTTGACATGAGAGCAAATATTATTCTTCTGAACTTTTTTGCGGGTTCATTTTCAGCTGTGTTGATAAATCATGCTGATGTGCACAAATTGGAGGCTTCAGGCCCATGTTTCAGTGGCAGTATGCATACAATGTCAGTCAGCTTTTCAGTGTGTGCTTGGGATGGATTGAATCCTGGCACTCCCATGTGATCGATATTATGTGGTGGTGAAACTGAAGAGTCAATGTGGCAATGCCACTCCAGATGCTATGACTCCACTACTTTCTGCTTTCCTAAAGTACTGTTGGTATCCAATGTGATATCACTCCCCTGCCATGAGTCACATACATGTGGAAATAGGTTAAGCTACTTGTGTAACCAGCGAGGCAGTGCTGGGATTCAGCTATTTCATACCAAAAGGTAAAAACAAGAAATGATGGGATTCGCCATGGTGGTATCTCTCAAGCCCATGTAAGAACAGTGCTAGGCCATTGAGATAGAAAAATAAGGGCTATCATCAAGAGGATCCATACAAAAAGCCCTGGTGGATGCATCTTTAACTCTAAAGCCGTGTAATTTGGGCTCTTTTAAGTAAAAGCCGCAGGGCAAATATGGTGCCAGACCCATAGCCAGAAACTGTTGCCGGGTCACAAATTCACAAAGGGATGGGAGCAAGTCAAAATGCAGAACTCAATCAGTTCACCAGAAACAGACTTCCAAAACGAAGCACAACAACAAATTAAACTGCTACTAACTAAACACTATGTCAAGGGCTTTTGATGCTAGGTTCTGTAGCCTAGTGATATTTTTTCCCCTTCAAAGGGTGAGCTTGAAGCATTTGATTGTTTGGACAAGAGCATTTACTCTACTCAAGGGAGAGCAGAAGGTTGCATAAAAAAACCTCAGGTAATTACAATGTCTTTCTTTCATCTCACCGCCATCTTTACTTATTACATCCCAGTTTTCATACCCAAGACACGAGCTTTGTACTTCATGGAACAAAGAGATGCTTCAGCCTCAAGCCACGAGTTCTTGTACAAAAACACTTGAGGGTTCTCTTCTTCCTCAAGTTGTTGATGTCCTTCCAGAGCCTCCTCAATGACCAGAATCAACAACAAAAAATGCAAAGATTTGGCTGCTTAATGTATTCACTTTTCTTAAATCACTCATTCCATGCCTTTAAAGAATCCAAGAATCTATCCCTGAATTCAGTAGAACAACTCTTCTGCTTTGCATGCTTTATTCTGATGGCCAAGCTCATGGGAAACTATCACAGCTTTTGCCCTTTTCGCTTGAAGTTCCATGTTCCAGCACTGCTGAAGACATTATTCAGGTTCTCAGCAAGTAATAACGAATGGCCAGATGAGATATCAAAAGCAACACTGGAAAAACCAAAGCACGAAAGGAGAAAAAAAATCATCCTTCAACTATAACCCAGAAGGACACAAGTAACTTTTCATGGAGGAGGAAGACATCAATTAATATGAATAAGAAAAGCTTTGTGCAACAATCATATCGGTCGTGGGTGGGTGATGAAGGTATCAAACAAAATTCATTCTCAAGAAAAATGAAACAGTGAACTTGATTGTTACTAATAGCACAAACCATTGCCTACTTGACTATAGCAAGACAGCCTTGATAATTCCACAATAAGCATTATAAAAAATTTATAAGTATTCAAAAACCCATTAGCAGCCTGAATATGCTAAATGGAAATCGAGAAAGAATTTACAGTAGAAAGTGAAGTTTTTCCATCACCTCGAATCAGATCCACTAATTTTAGAAACCAAAAAATCCATACCTTGTTTAGATCAGCTGATTTCACAACACAATATGAAGCGCGAGGATGACTTGATTCAGAAGTCAGAGTATGCTCTCAAACCCTGTTTCTGATACACGCATTGAGATTACAGACAACGCGCTTCATTATATCATGTTCATGCTCATTCAGAGAATCTAAATCATATGAGCAGTTTTGCATAAGCAATTCTGACACTTGATTTATTGCTTTAACCACTATTTGAATATCCAATTTTGGACGTGTGCACAAAGGCTTAGTTACAAGCCCATATGTTTCACTTAAAGCAGAAGAAACACCAACTCTACAGGAAGATGAACTGGTGACATGTTCGCTTGCACGCAAAGACACACTAGTTGAGCCATTAGATACTGCATCCTTGATATCCTTCCCAGATCCTCCAACTTTTTTCCCAGTCAGCAGCTGGCCGTTAGAGATGAAGTAATCTTCCGGAATGGATGGTTGAACCAAACAAGATGAGCTGAGCATGGAGCTGGTACTAGAGTTGGTGAGTGGCTCATATTTCTTATTGCGGACATGATTGTCAATAGAGCAATGTGTCTCAGTAATACTGCTCCGATCCGAAGAAGATGATCCAGCTGTACCAGGTTTTTGTAGTGTATGTTCTCTGGAGAATAAACTAACCGCAGATGATTCAGTCTTCTGGAAAGTCAAACTATCATCTCCTTCACATTCAGTTCCACGGTAATTTACTTTCTGTTTGCCACAGCTAGGGACAAAATGAGGCGCGAGAGGATTTAAATTGCTGCAAGCTCCTCGAGCACTTTTAAGCTGTTGAAAATCATCAGGTCTAGAAACTTCACAGGTTGATTGATTAGCACTAAGTTTTCCTTTCCAACAAGGAGAATCCAAATCAGAATCATTCTCGTTAATTATTTCAGAAGAGTTTCCAATAGGATCACTTTCTTTAACACCAAGGGATTTTGAAGCCAACTCAATAGGATGACTAGGACAAGTGATTTGCAGCTCAGACACTGTCATTGACAAGGGCTCCGTAACCTCTTGGGTGGCAAGTTTGCTCATTTTTCCTTTGCTTTTATCTGTCAGGACTTCATCATGGAAAACTTCCTTCCTTTTATCCACAGCAGCATCTACTAGACTGGCTAGACTATACATAAAAATGCCACTCTTGCTGACTCCACCATGTCCACCAGAATCTAGGGTCTGTGACAAGGCATGATTAAAGGGTGAATAACTTGAACCAGCTCCCGATGATTCAGAGTCTAGAGCCCGCAAAGAATTGCTATCTGATGAAGGGGAAGAATTCACTTTGGTTGTACAAGCATCGAGTTGCTGCGAAAATCTTCTTTCAAAAGAAGGAATGTTGGAACCATTGGAGCTCCAAGATATTGCTGGAGCTCCACTTTGAAGATCTTGAACTATGGCAGAAGAGTGCAAGTGTGATAAAGTTGAAAACTTAGAAGACATTGGCCTAGACATCACAGCGGAAAACGAGACATGTTGAGAGTCAATTTGCCTAGTACTTATGGGTCTGACATGTTTGCTTGCAAGCAAAGACACACTAGTTGAGCAATTAGGTACTGCATCCTTGATAACCTTCCCAGATCCTCCAACCTTTTGCCTAGTCAGAAGCTGGCCATTGGAAGTGAAGTAATCTTCCAGAATGGATGGTTGAACCACGCAAGATGAGCTGAGCATGGAGCTAGTACTAGAGTTGGTGAGTGGCTCATATTCCTTATTGCGGACATGATTGTCAATAGAGCAATGTGTCTCAGTAATACTGCTCCGATCTGAAGAAGATGATCCAGCTGTACCAGGTTTTTGTAGTGTATGTTCTCTGGAGAATAAACTAACCGCAGATGATTCAGTCTTCTGGAAAGTCAAACTATCATCTCCTTCACATTCAGTTCCACGGTAATTTACTTTCTGTTTGCCACAGCTAGGGACAAAATGAGGCGCGAGAGGATTTAAATTGCTGCAAGCTCCTCGAGCACTTTTAAGCTGTTGAAAATCATCAGGTCTAGAAACTTCACAGGTTGATTGATTAGCACTAAGTTTTCCTTTCCAACAAGGAGAATCCAAATCAGAATCATTCTCGTTAATTATTTCAGAAGAGTTTCCAATAGGATCACTTTCTTTAACACCAAGGGATTTTGAAGCCAACTCAATAGGATGACTAGGACAAGTGATTTGCAGCTCAGACACTGTCATTGACAAGGGCTCCGTAACCTCTTGGGTGGCAAGTTTGCTCATTTTTCCTTTGCTTTTATCTGTCAGGACTTCATCATGGAAAACTTCCTTCCTTTTATCCACAGCAGCATCTACTAGACTGGCTAGACTATACATAAAAATGCCACTCTTGCTGACTCCACCATGTCCACCAGAATCTAGGGTCTGTGACAAGGCATGATTAAAGGGTGAATAACTTGAACCAGCTCCCGATGATTCAGAGTCTAGAGCCCGCAAAGAATTGCTATCTGATGAAGGGGAAGAATTCACTTTGGTTGTACAAGCATCGAGTTGCTGCGAAAATCTTCTTTCAAAAGAAGGAATGTTGGAATCATTTGAGCTCCTGGATATGGCTGGAACTTGAACTAAGGCAGAAGAGTGCAGATCTGATGAGGTTGAAAACTTGGAAGAGATTGGCCTTGACTTCACTGCTGAAAAAGAGACATATTGAGTGTCAGTTTGCCTAGTACTTTTAGGTCTGACTTCATCATCCTTTCTAGAGATACCACTGAATTTTCTGCACACATGATCAGATGTTTCTGCTCTCAACTTCAATCCTTCAGTAGAAGATCCTGCAGAGAGGATGAATAGCTTGTGACCTATAGCCATCCTTGAAGATACAGATTTCATCCATTAACATGCATACCACTATAGTTAATCAATTCAAGGGGTACCAGAATCACCACATCTTATAAAACGTGCCAGAACCTAGTAATAATCAAAATGGCTAAAGGAACCTACTTCATCCATAAAAGAGCAAAACATATTTGAACACATACCCGATAATGATTGAAAAGACTAGATCAAATTGCTTCACTAAAAAGAATAAAACATATTTAAGCACACAAACTCGAGAGCAACTTGATAGAAAATCTACGATAACAAGAAACGATAATTCCAGGAAAATGAACAATAAAAAATGCAGAATCAACAAATTGATCAATCGCAAAAACATGAAACAGATCATGTGGATTCATTTCAAAGTGAAAAGGTTTTAATTTCCTCTGAAAATAAACTTAGTTTTGTTTGTCAAGAAAGATGGTCTAATTGTGCCATGCAAATATGAAAAGTTGGCATGTCAGATCCTAACTGTCAGCAACAAACATTCCATGATTATCCAAAGCACCTGCCTCTGCTTTTGGTAGTAACTGATGATGATGTGCACTTTACATCTCATAAGAAACAAACACCATGCAGATGCTAATCTCGTCAATATAAATGTTCAGCAAGCTAGTTATTCCCAGATGCAGGCAAGTGATGCCCAAATGCCAAACATTGTTACGCCTTCGGTACTGCTATCTCATTGATTTTGAAACCCCAACAGAATTTCTCAAGCGAAAGGCAACTCTTATGTTCATCATTTACACTTCTAGATAGTGGTTATATCCATACACGCCCCCTCTAGTCATGTAAATGAACAATCAATCAGTATATACTTTTCGCATTTTTAAGCCATTTTGGGACGTACCAACAACATATAAGGTTTTCCTAAGGATGGAAGTTTGTCCTAAGGATGGAAGTTATTCAAGTCATCAACAGAAACAAGAAGTCTGAGTTCATGGCCTAAAATTAAACATCAAGAGTGCTAAGTTTATGCCAGAATTAATAGGTTTTCTTGATAAATTATGCATAACAAGTCATATTCTGTTTTTCTAAAGAATCTCCTACGCTATGCATAACAAGTAATATATCAAAATTAAGGAGCTTTAAAGGGAACAAATTACACCACCAATTCTCTAACAAGATTCTACGTAGGCGAAAACATGAAACTTAAAGCACACCTTGTTTGGTGGGGTCATCATTAGACATTGAAAAGCCATCATGCTTATCCTTCCAGTGAAGAATTTCTTGGTGATCACCACTGTTGTGAGCCTTATAGCCAAGCTCAGCGGACTTACTTACAAGGAGAGCATCCAAGTCTGACTTTGACTCATTAAATAAACCAAAATCAGCTGAACCTTGATAAACCCGAGATGGGTTTAGAGAATAATAAGAAAAGGAGTCACTTTCTACACTGAAACTTGAAAAAGACTGAGCAAGCCTTGAACTTGAAGGGATCAAGCTTGTATCTTGAAGTGAAGAATTAAGGGCAGAGCTTGAGTTCTTGGGTGTCTTCAGGATAAAAGGCTTAGCTAATGGTGATAAACGAGAAACAGACCCTCTTTTAGTGTCACTGGCCATTATTTTTCTTCTCTTTTCTTCTACAAGTTGATTATGATTATCAAAACCCCAACAAAGACTCAGACTTTGACGGAACCCACAAAAGGGTGCAACGAGAATGCGAATTCAAGAAAAAGAGTTCAGTGTTTTATGAACAAAAACAACAAGAAAACAATGGAAAGTGATGTTGTGTTGGGGCTTGATGGTTTGGTCGTTCGGTTGTGGTGGGTTTCCGTGTCTCTTCCTTTTTCTCTTCTTTTGAGAGATTATAGGAGTTGGAGAGACAAATTGGAACTGGACTTTTGTCTCTTGTGTAATTTCCTTTGGTGGCCCAAGAGTTTCGGGTATTCAGTTTCCACACCACTCAATTTTGATCGAAGTTCAATTTGGCACCCAGTTTAAGAAAAGGAGATAATTATAACTTAATCATGTAATTTAACAAAACTAATTAATTATTCCATGCGGTTTAAAAAACTATATATTTATTCCTTGTATTTTTATTTTCTTAAAACTTAGCCTTTTCCCTTTCGTTAATATCATTGTTATTTTTCAATTAATTTTGTTTTCTTTTTTAATTGAGAAATAGAGAATAAACAAGATTAAGATGGAAAATTTTGATTAGTAAAGAACGAAATTTCAAAGAAAAAACAACTAAATTTTGAATAATAATTTTTTTATAAAAAATACTAATTAATATTTTATGATGAATGATGATATTAAATATTATTTGAATTAACATGTTCAAGTCTATTATTGGTCTAACCAGGTCAATGTCTATATATCCTAATCGAAAAAGAAAAACTTGATCTAATTAAATTGATAGGTCATCAAGTCAGTTTGAAAATTGAGGAGTTAGGTTTAATAAGTATAATTTTTAAATTCGGTTTAAAACCCGAGTTACTAGATTATCTCCAATTAATCTTAATTTTTTATAAATTAAAACAATATCGTTTTTGTTAAAATAAAATATAAATAGTCAACAAGTTACAATCAGGTTTTTGACTAGGTCAATTCAGGTTTTTAATCGGGTCACCCAAGTTTTTTTAACTCTCTTATTTTTTGTCAAACCTGGCTTGGTTTTGATCCTAGATCGGCCAGGTCATGAGTCAATCCATACAAGTCAGGGTCTAGTTTTAAAACTATATTAATAAGAATGAGAAGAATGATGAGAAATACCACATTGTGGGGTAATGGTTTTAGACACCGTTTGAAATTGCGGTTAGACTTTACTTTTCTAAAAATTATATTTTAAAAAAAAATTTAAATTAATATTTTTAGTTTTTTTATTATTTTGATGTCAAAAATATAAAAATAAATATTATTTTGATGTATTTTCATATAAAAAACACTTTAAAAAATACCTTATATCACAATCACAAACACTCATTTACAATTCCTAAAAATATTGTGTCCCTTCTTCTTAGAAATTAGGAAGATGGTTAAAAAATATTCGAACCATCTTGACAATTGAGAGATGACATTTGTTTTTATATTTTAAAAGTATTTAAAAAAAATATTAATTTTTTCTTTACTACAAGTTAATTTTTATTTATATTTTTTTAGATAGTTTTGATAAGATAATATTAAAAATAAATTAAAAAAATTAAAATATATATTTTTTTAATATATTTTTAAGCAAAAACTATTTTATAAAATAATCAATACCACATTAACAAACATGAATTTCACTATATCAAGCCATCCCTACCAGTATTCTATGCCAATCCAATGATGAAAACTATGTGAGTATGACTACTTCCAAGGGAAGGGGAACCAGTCAGTCTCCCAAGAACAACACACATGGAAAAGGGAAAGGGAAAGGGAAAGGGAAATCGCTTGGAAAAGTTGATGATTTTTTTGACAACAAGTGAGGAACTCCACCATAAAGTAACTTCGGCGATTGGTCACTGAAATGCCTCCAGTCAGTTTCTTGAATCCTTAGTGGTGAAGTATTCTAGATTCATTTCAATTATTTTGGTACAAACTATCTTCTTCTTCTTCTTCTTCTTCCTTTGGATGAATCAGCACACACACTATCTTTGTTTGCCCTTATCAAGAACATTATTCCATCCATGTCCTCTTTGTTTGCGTGTCCATCCAATTATTATGGTGTGCCTCCATCATGTCCATGAACATTCAACACAGAAGGAAAGGAAACTAAACGAAGGGGGTGACATTAGGGATTTTTCTTGAGCAGAGAGGTCATATATATATAATTTCTTTTAAAAAAAATCATGAGTGCAAGTACTTGAAAAAAGTATAAACTAGATAGCAAATTATTTGACATGGACACCTTTTTATACAGTGATAAATAGCCCAGGGCCATGAAAACAAGCCCTCGGAGCTACATTTTCCGTTTAATATATCCTCACGCCTGCTATCAGAACATAGAAGAAAAGCAACATACAAGCTTTTTCATAGCTCGCGTAGAGGATTATCAATTCATGATACATTCCATCCCCATAAAAATAAAATCCCTTCAACATTTTATACATAGATCACATGCATATATAACAGGATGATCAATTTGCGATGCTACACCCTTGGAACTTGAAGATTCATCATATATAGCTAGCTAGCTACATGAGACAGCAGGCATTAACATTGTCATCATTGAACATGTTGCTGACCTTGTCATCTCCCCGGTGGCTCACCGGAATGGTCCCGTGCCTGTCTGCAAGATTGTAGCCATGCTTGTAATAGTTGTAACTCTCTTTGAACTCACTTGCTGTGTCCTTGAAATAGTGATTTGCTGATGTAAAGTACAGCGGTAGATCCGGATATGGCCAGAATTCCGCCCTCTTTCCCGCCCTTCTCGCTGCCTTTAGGACCTTGTTGCGATCAACATACCCCACCACCGTCACCTTTTCCATCTCTAGGTCAACCTCCACTGAATCAATACCTAATAACACATAGATAGCATTTATATATGTTTCAAATTTCACATGCATGTTGATAATATATGTAATAGTAATTAGTATCATCTATCTTTTAATTTGTTCTAAATATAGTATCTAGCAGGTTAATGGATTAAGAAAATTGTTTTCCAGAAATTTGGTAGCCTAATATTCTATGGAAGAAGATATATGAACAAATTATGAACTATATATCTTCGGGTTGATTCTGTTTAATAGAAAAACAGAAAAATTAATTAATTGCTAGAGATTCGTTTATAATTTAGCCACTAAAACGAAAATTGTCTTCTTAAATAAAACATTTTTCAATATCCTTCCACTTTTCAGAAGATCAGCCTCCCTAGCAGTTTAATAAA
>Ga0325411_1006772_pt1 | contig 12539 bp, 5 predicted proteins | sample PopdelMetagenome_13_FD_206181 | JGI IMG/M metagenome (GOLD analysis project Ga0325411, IMG submission 206181) | Populus deltoides microbial communities from Bellville, Georgia, United States - Xylem-PdIQD-R4 | ecosystem: Host-associated > Plants > Phyllosphere > Stem > Wood/Secondary xylem... | reverse complement strand
TTCTGCCTTGTAAATCCATCCCGTTGGATCATCACCATTAAATTTTGGAAAGGACAACTTGAGGTTGTGATTAGAGTAGTCTTTTGTAGTGTTAGAACGAGAAGTATGTGGGTGTGAGGATTCATCATGGCAAAGGGGTTTGTTTCAGAAGAGTTATTGTTTTGGCTACGAGAAGCTCGAAGAGCTTGGAGCTCGGTTAACACTACTTGTAAGGCTGTGTTCACTTAATCGAAACTGTTCTCATGTCGTGCCAAGATTTCATTGACATCACTGTGGAATTCTGCATTTGTTTTACTGCGAGTGTCCATGGTTGTAACCTGGCTCTGATACCACTAATAAGTATAATTTAAGAATCAAGAAGAAGATAGGGAAAAGAGAAGGTTGTTTAAGAAATAACTGCATATTCTTTTATTGAACTCTTTTAGGCTATATATAGATATAGCAGTACAGATAGGAAAAATAACAAATATGGCTACAAACTACGAATGTTGAAAACAAAACAGAACAAACTGACTCAACAGGCAAATGACTAAATAAAGAAATTAGACTAAGTCTTCCACTTTGCCACTACACGTCATGGTCACGTCATGATCTCTTCCACCTTGCCATTCCACAATTACACATCGTGGTCTTCTCATCCCTGCATATCATGTCTGCTAGTGTGTAATCCTTGTATATTGTGGTCTGCTAATGTGCCACTACGTTGCTGTAAAGTAGTGAAGTAGTACATATCAAGTATTTGGCCACAGGTGCTAATCCATATAACCTCGGGGAATGACCATCCTGAATATTCTTGGTGGACACTGAGCAAGTAAGAATAGAATGGCTTGCGAGCAGGCAGAGGTTACGGTCTAGCAGAATATGGGCTTCCGGGTTGTTTTGTGCGGGAAATTGAGCGAGAATATCTGAAGCTGAGAGCAAGGCATCAGGACCAGCCTTTTCTATTATCTCAAAAACACCTAGCTCTATTGCTGCTTTCAAAACCAGAGGCAGCACTGATGCACTTCAAAGTTGCATAGCATACTGGAGATGATAGTCTTCCTCATAGGTTGAGGTTGCCATTTGTTTGCGCCTGCAATAGGAAAAGGAAAGGTGTTATTAACCCATCAATATTGCTAGTAAAACTTTCCACGGTGAATTGTATCTCCATCTAAAGTAAAAAAACCACTTTCCACGGTGAATTGTATCTCCATCTACAGTAAAAAAAACCACAGCTTTTAGTTTATTTGTTAATATAGCTAGAGAACAACATCAATAAAGGTGGCTAGAAATCGCTGATGAGTTGCCATATAATTAAATCCTCTTCTTTTCAACTAATAATATCTCAATATATAAGTCTCTCATGTTCAAATTAAATTCTTTGAGAGACCCCTCAAGTGAATCCAAAAGATTGGACAAAGGAGATAAGACGTATAACTTCTCCTATTTAAAAATATGACCAAGAGGACTCTCTTCTTCTCTAATTTGCATTAAAGAAATCAAAGAGATTGTCTTCATTACATACTTTCGAGTAAAAAAATAAAAATAAAAAAAGGTCCTGCTGAAAATGAAACCCTAGAAAACGAATGTTAAGGAATGATTCAAATGTAGGAATTAATTATATATATACAACGGATGTTGTGTCTGACATGACACTTGGTGACCAGGAAATACTAGAAATGAACCACACGCAAAGAAAAGGTTCAATTTGAATTATTGCTCATTTATTACTTATTTATCACTTTTTTCTTTAAGAATAAATTTAATATTTAAATCTATATAGTTTCTCTGCCGAAATAATTAATTAAAATTAAAAAATAAAATAAAATATCTAGCTTTTCATTTTAGCAATCTATTAGAAAATTGTGGGGACAAATTGGAATTTAAATGAAATGGTGGGGTTAATGTGTGAATAGTAAAAAAATTGATTATAAAAATTCACCCTCTCACTCTTTAAGAAGAAGGAAAAAAAGGAGAAAAACCTCAATTGCTAAGAGAATTCTTAGGGAAAACCCATTAGAAAGCCAAAGAATTGAAGAGAGATTGTGAATCACCACCCCTTAAACACTTAATTAGAAGGGAGAAATAATGGAAAGGAAGCGAAATAAAAAGGGGTTGTCAAGGTAGAAGAGGGAAAAGAATGAGGGACTTGAAAAATTTTGACATGTTAAGATTAAAGACTAGATTAACATTCAGTAAGGTGTTCAAAATCTAATTTAGCAATTTCATGCGAAACGAATAATAATTGAGGTAAAAATCATGAAATTAATATTATGATTTATGATAGAATTTTGGGGAAAATGTAAATTGATGATAAGTTGAATCAATTGGGTTAGAATAACTTACAAGAGGTGTTAAATTATAAGTAATTAATGGAAAAAAACATAGTATCCCTAAAGACATTTATGTCCGGTTAAGGGGTGCCAATTAATGAATTGTGATTTATCAATCCATAATTTTCCATGGGAGATGATTTTAGATGAGTTTAGTTATATTATATAACATAATTGAATTGATTATGTCATTATGAATTGAAAACCTTGAGGATGGTCATAGAACTTACCGTTGAGAATCGTTGTGATTGGTTGATTTTGCATATAAGAGAGAAATTAATGGAAAATATACATTTTATCTCATTATGCTATTGTTAGTGTGAAATGGAAAAAATGTTTGTGATGAGTTTGAAGTGTATATGATTATGCTAATATTTGTGGAATATAAAATAAGTGTGAATATAAAATGGGATGTTACAGCTTATAGCTAAAATCTTATAGCATGGGTTTCTATACTATTAATTTATTATTAGCTAAAGTGGCAAACTTGTAATTTTAAGAGAAGTGTGCTTAATACTCTTCTTGTTCTTGTAACAACTCTTTTTCTCTATAAACCTTCTCTTAGCTATTTCTAACAATGATGAAAAACACTTGGAAGAGCGAAGTTTCTTGTTCCTTTATATTTTTTTTGGATTCAAGGAAACCTCACTCCCCCGGAAAGCGCACTTTGTGGGCCCAGGTGAGGGAGTAAAACCCCAGCTGTCCCAGGCTCTTACAAGAGGTGCACGTCCTGACTCGAACTCGAGACCTGCTGTGCAGATCTCAAACCCTTTGCCATCACGCTACGCCCCTTGGAGACTTGTTCCTTTATATTCCATATGAGCAACAGATGGTTTTGGTATTTTCCTATATATACACACTTGATTTCTATGTAAGGTCTCTCACACACTCCTCCTATTTTATAATCTTACATACTTGATGCTTGATTTTTTTTCCCTAAAAAGCTCAATTCATCTTTGTATTCACTTGAAAAGCTTTGAATCCTATATTGCATCAAATAAATTCTCACATTTGTGAGTTAGATTACATTCTATAAAGACTTGAGTTTATCTATTGTAATCTTCTCATCTTATACGAAGTGATCTTACTCTTGTGAGAGATAAACATATTGTGAAAGTGTAAGTAACACTTAAACCAGTTGGGTATATCCTGTGGTAGTGAGCCCCATAGAGGTTTTCAATATTGATCATTGAAAAAGATTTTGTGTAAGGTTTTCTAATCTTTATACTATAAAAAAGATTAGGTAATAGATTTGATCCTGAACTTGTAAGAAGATCGAGTTCAATCTTGAGCCTATAAAAGGATTAAGTTTGATTTTGATCCTGGAAAATGATTGTGTAAAGGTTTGGTCTCACTTGTGAAAAAGATAATATGTGATAGTGAATACTTAAATGAAGGTTCAAGAAGTGGAATAGGCAATTATTTCAACCATTATAAAAATTGACGTGTCTCTCTCTATTCTTATCTCTTTAAATTTATGCTCCTTAATATCGCTTGAGTGTTTTGGCTATCTTAGTTTAATTGGAGATTAATACTTTAAAGTTCCATAAAATTAGATAAAGTCTTAATTCATCCCCTCCTAAGCTTTTTAAGTGTTTCAAATGTTATCAGAGCATAGACTCTTTGGTTGAGGTTTGATCACCTACGAGAAAAGATCGTGGCATAAGGAGATCAATAATTAACTAGAGCACCATTCTTCGAATGGAGGGATTATGCCTATTGAAAAGTTAGGATACAAACTTTTCTTGAGTTTGTTGATATTAAATTGTGAGAGATATTATTTAGAGTGGATATACTCAACACACAATAATAAATTTGGATGGAGAATTGATTTCTAAACCCAAAAATGAACGGGATGACAAACAAAAGAAGGCATAGTTATATTATTAAGGCAATTAATGCATTCTTTTGTGCTCTTAATCATATAAAGTTTACTATAATGAAGAAATGTAAAACAACTTTTGAAATTTAGAAACTTTTAAAAGTTACTCATGATGGTACAAGTCAAGTTAAAGAATCTAGATTAATAAGTCTTACTAGAAAGTATGAACTCTTTAAAATAAAGCCTAATAAGAGCATTACGGAAACACACACTAGATTCATTATATTTGTTAATGAAAAAGAATGTCAAACATGTGATATTCGAAGATGATACCATGAAAAAGATAAAAGCTATTGTAATATTGAAAAATTTCCCTACTATTTTAGCATGTTTTACTTATTAATTGTTTAAAGTATAACTTTCTAAACATAAGTTAGGGGTAATAAAGTTATTTTTTAATCTTTACATTACTTGATTATTTTTCTACAATCAAATCATTAAGAATATATAATCATTGAACTCTAGTAGTTGAAGAATCTAGAAATATTGTATTTGATAAGTCTAACCACTACTAGAAAATTGACAAATACAAACGGAAAAGGTTCCTTGCTATTTCCCTTGGAATATATCGACATAAAATTTATATTGGTGTATACCGATGCAATTACATGGAAAAAGAAGGAATAAAAAAATTGACGTGTCATGCTTATAGACAGTATTACTAACAAAATAAGTCTCTATTAATATTCATCGATAATTTCATTGGTAATATTTAAATTATAACATGGCAAGCAACCCCCCCTCCCCCCTTCTTTATTTCTACTTCTTCCTTCATTTTCTTTGCAAATAACAGTAGAACTCGCCCCCTGTTTTATCGTAAATCAAACTCTCATAACCACAAATTCAGTCACCCCAACACTTAGTCTGCCAACATCCATGTTTTAGTTTATTTGTTTTTAAGATTCCCCACTTCAAGTAAGCAAAACTACCCATTTTTTTAACTCATTTTTAAAAAGTGAAATTTTTTGGCATTTTGTTGCAATATATGTAGTTTGTTTGTGTGTTTACTTGTTTTATAGCTTTTTCCTATAGAAATTTGTTCTATGAACATATAAATACATGTTAGGGTTTGTATGAGATTTTAAAAGATTGTGTTTGTTTGTAATTATATGAAATTGATTTTGATTTTATGATTTATGTGTTTGTAATGAAATAAATAGTGGCTTATTTAAAGGGTATGTTTCATGTTATATCAATTTCATTGTTAAGTTAAAAATTTCAGTGAATATAGAGGAATTTGAATTTTTGTAGAAAATTAATAATGATGTAAGGGTACTATTAAAATCGATTGAATAAGTTTGAGTTAAACCATTGTTAGCTGATTTTTTTAGTTCACATAATTAATTAATATATATTGTTATTAATATTCTTTATAGGTTTGATATAAGTAATGAATGATCATTCTTGGACATATCAAGTTTCACCTAAAGGGTTGTGCATGATGAATTATTGTAATGAGATTAATGTATATTATTGGATGTGGTATTATATGTTCATACAAGATGTGTAAAAATAAAAAGTTTCTCGATCTAGATGTTATAACGATGCATCTTCTTTATAAAAAAAAAGATTAATGGAGAAATACTTGTGTTAATTTGTACACAGAGAACCATATGTTCTTCCTTACGATACCTTGGTAGAAAAGATGGTTGGGTCAACTTCTAGTTCTAACAACGTGCATGGTGTAATAAATGACAATAGTAATCCTTATAGGAATATGGTAATAGATGCGATGAGAATGAATCAGGGTTATATAGGTAACTGTTCAATCATAGATGAAGAACCAAATGTAGACATGATCAAGTTTTTTTTATCTTTTGAAAGACTCTGACGAACCATTATAAGATGGGTATATAAATCACAATCAATTATTGGTAGTTGCATAGGTGTTCACCATTAAGTTAGAGCGTGGACTGAATAAGGCCGGTTACGATAGAATTATGATAACAAAGGGAATAAGCTGAAAGAGAACTTTTATACTTTTAAATCCATGATGAAACATCTTAGCCTAGGATACCAAAAAAATTAACGTATGTTGAAACTTCTACATGTTATACTACCTGAAAAATACAGATTTGACCGAATGCAGAACCTGTAGGCATGCTCGTTATAAACCCAAAACTTGTAAAGGAAAGACTCTTGTTGCACATAGAAAACTTAGATACTTCACAATCACTCTTCGACCACAAAGGTTATTCTTGTCTCCAAAAACTATTGAACACATGACATGGAATCATTCACATGATACATGGAAACATTTAAATAGGGTGTATCCTTAATTTTCAATAGAATCACTGAACACATATCTTGGGTTATGTACAGATAAATTCAATCTATTTGATTCATTTGTTGCAAATTATTTTTGGTCTGTGATACTCATAGTTTATAACTTGCTACTAAGGAGTCTTTACAACTTGCCACTAAAGGTTCATGTTTTTATCTACAGTCATACCTAGTCCTAATAATCCAAGTCAGAATATAGATATTTATCTTTGACTATTGATTGATGAGTTAAAACTGTTGTGATCATCTAGGACTTTGATGTGGACTATCAATGATTTTTTTGAATGGAATGGTTTCTGGTTGGAGTATGCATGGAAAATTAACATGTTCATACTATATCGAAAATAGCAAGGCCTTCACTATCACAACCCAAAAAAAAAACAACATATTTATTTATAAGAGTTAATTTTTATTCAAAGCAATTTTTTTTCTACTAAAAATTCAGTAGAATTTTCCCTGTAACGGGACCATACCAAGTTATCGACATCTTCATTCTTGACACAATTCATATCATAATTATGGTCCAATCACCTTGAACCTCATTCCCAATCAATACATCACAAAAATAATAGACATGTATTGTCCAATAATAAAGATGCAATCAATAAAAACAAAATACATAAATAATTCTAAAGTTTACATAACTTGCAAAATTAATTGATTTTAAGAAAAATAATAAAAACATAGATTATGAATGTAATGCGCCCACTATTTTATCTGGGACAATTTCTTAGTTAAATATAAAAATTTGGGGTAAAATTGTCTCTTTTTTTATCATTCTAACATTTCTAATCCTATAAGCAACTATGATAAAATGCAAATACTTAATATAACACAAAGATATTTTTAAGTATGGCATTCACATTAATTACATATAACAATTTTGTTCTATAAATAAAAAGGTTCATTTAACCTCTTTTACGTCATTTATTAATCTCAAAATACATGTTGATCAATATAAATACACAAAAAGTGTCATATATTCAAGCAGGATCTATTCTACTGTTGTAAGGGTCCTGAAAATAAGATTAACATTTTATCAACATAATTATCAATAAATGCAATGTATCATGTCACTATACCCATATAAAAATATTTATCCTATATACTTTATTATGAATCATTAATATTTTACACCTCCATATTCATCAAATTAATTTCAATCTTAGCCATTTCGCGAGGGTGTTACTCCTTCATTAGGGACACTGATCCATTCGACTAAAAACCAGGCAGTAGTTCATCCGTCCAATTACCGGGCACTAATTCATCCACCCAATTACCAGGCATTAGTTCACCTACCCAAATACCGGACATTAGTTCATCCGCCCAAATGTGTTTATTCGCCCAATTACTGGGCATTAGTTCATTTGCCCAATTATCGGGCATTAGTTTACCCGTCTAATTACCGGGCGCTAGTTCATCCGTAGACATCAAAACATAAAGTACAAAATTTCTAATTAAAATTAACACAAGTTTTTGAATTAATCTCTTTACAAAAATTCAAGATGTCGGACACCTACCTACTGGTGATGCTCAACTAATAGCTCCCTGTTGTTGTTTGGAGCCTCCAACCTCTCCTGTTTCATTTAAAAGATCACATGATTTCAATACTTCATCATCCACTAATTTATTTAAAACTTCTCCATATAGTAAAATTTTCTATCAATACAATTTTAATATCTAAAATTATTATCATTATTTTTTTCATGTTCTTTAATAATTCTATAAATAATTCTTACAATGTTACATCCATCTAAAATTTTAATTCATCACAATTATAAGGGAATCTTATAGTATTATTAAAATTTCCCAATAACTACAGGAAATTTAATTCATTTACACCTAATTCAACACATCATTTCATTATTATTTTTTTCACTATTAAAATGCAATTCATTAATTTCTTCAAGTTTGAAGTTTTATTTCTTATATTTTGCATGGTTAAAATCACATTTCTAAGAGGATAAATTCATTTCTACTTTAAATTTTAATCCATCATCCAAATTCAATTCATCCCTTTAAGTCATGAAAAAACTCCAATTACATCAATTCAAACCACCCCTCAAAATTCTTTACCCTTGCCGAAAATTCAAGTAAAAAAATGATGACATGATAATTCTTCAACTTTCACTTAATTAACTTTAACCCATTTATTTATTTTATTTTATTTTTTCATGCCAACATACAATACTCTAGCACAACTTCACAAATTACATCCACAGTTTCTATTTATCTAAGAGTTCCATAATCACACATAATAATAACTAAGCATCAATTTATAAAATTTCATTAATCAACATAATAAGATCATATTTACTCATAACATAATAAGGGATCAATAACAAATCCAAGGTGGAAACCACTCTTTATCCCCTTCCATCTTCTTTTCTCCTCTTCTTTTTCTTCCTTTTTTTTTTACATATTAATCTAATTAATGACAAGCCCAAGTATTTATCCCCTTAATAAACTTATAATCAACATAAATTCATTCATTCAAACCACCATAACATCAAGAACCCACCTTCACATGATACCAATTCTACTTAATCCAAGAACAAACATGAAAAACAACATAATGGATCATCATGGAGAGTTTTCTTACCCTTAAGAAATGAAGAATAAAAAGCCAAAACAAGTTGAATCAATTAAGTTCTCCTTCACACTTCCCTCTAAGCTCAATCTTTCCTTTTCTCTAAAAGCTCACTTAAAATATTTAAACTCCTTGTAGACTCTTTAACGTATCAAACCCTCTCTTTAAATACTTAACACTCTTTCTAACTTACACTTTTTTTTCAAGCAATTTCCATGAAAGATGACAAAAACCCTCTTTTCACATTTTCCTCTCTTGGATGGCTGCACACTCCTTTTTTTTTCCTTTTTTTTTTCGTTGCTAGCAACTTATAAAGAGGGTTGTTTTGGGCAAATTTTCAATTTGGTCCCTAAAGAAATTTCTAGACACTCATTTGTGCTATTTGTTCTTTTATCTAAAACAAAATCTTATCATACTCCAAAATTCTGAAACTTTAACCTAAGTTAAAATAATATTTTATAAGACTCCATGCAAAATTTCAACTTAATCTGATGATCAGATTGAAAGTTATATGCTATAACGTAAAATTAGCCGATTTGTGATTTTTCGTCAAAAATTCAAAATTTCATATTTCATACTTATACAAATCATATCAATTAATTTACTCAATTCTCGAGACCTTTTTTTTATCTCAAATATATATATACACCTACCAGGGTTTACATTCACCCTAATAAATTATGGTAAACTATCTTTTTTTATTGCCACCAACGATTCTTGCCAACGTATCACAAGTACAGAAAAAAAAATGATTTTTTTGTTGGTAGAGTTGAAAGGGATGTTGCAATGTCAGTACCATCGGGTGAAGAATTTTATAACATGGTATCGCATTACGATTACATTATGTTTGGTTTTTAATTCGATAAGCAGAAAGTTTCATGGTTTTGGTGTGCCTATAATTGGATAAATCAAAGTATTTTATGGGAGCTTTCTTATTGAAAGACTAATCTCCTCCGCTATAATCTTGATGTTATGCATATTGAAATGAACATGTTTGAAAATATTTTTAACATGGTTATGAATGTGTAAGGGAAATCATAGGACAACATTAATGCTAGAATGAATATATCTTTGTTTTGTCACTGTAATAATATGGAGTTGGTTTATAATGAGTTATGAGTCACAAAGCTCAAAGCTAGCCTCACCTTATACAAAAATGCATAGTTACTTATCTACGAATGACTTAATAGTCTGTGTTTTTCTAATGGACATGCTGCGAACATATCTAGATTTGTGAATTTAGAGGATTGAAAATTGTATTGAATGGAAAGTCATGGCTGCCATGTGTTTATACAAACACTCATTTCATTTTCTTATTGGGATTTATTTCTAAAGATGATATGAAATGCACTTACGAAGATCAATTACTTTTTTAAAAGATATATGCTCTAACTAGTTGCATATCTAACATATTGAGATGCTTGAAACGAATATCATTCAGACTTGAGATAATATTCCCTCCATCTTTCTTTGACTCAATGGAGCATCTACCCATAGATTTACCATTTAAGGCAAAAGTTAGAGACCTTGTCCAATATAGATGGACGTATCCATTCGAGAGGTTAGGGATTACACATGTATCCTAATTAAACTTATGTTATTTTTTTTAATTTAAAACATCCATTTAATCATATATAGATACTTTTCAACCTTAATAGAAAAGTAAATACAAGTCGTATGTTAAGGTTTCTATATATAAGGCTTATATTATTGAAGAGATCTCGATATTTATCTCATACTATTTTGAGTCTCACTTAGGAACAACAATTAACAACGTTTCAAGATATGATAATGGTGTGAAAGTGTCTTTGAGTAGGAATTTATTAATATTTTTCCATCTTGGACGAACTGTACCCAAAAATACAGTGAGGGAAAGATACTTGATAAAAATCAAAATCAGGCAAGCACATAATTATGTAATATTTAACTATGATGAATTGAGACCTTTTATTCAATAAGTACAATAATTAACATATTGTTGTCTTCTAACAATTTTTCTCTTATACTCTCATAAGCTAATAAATTGAATAATTCATCGTATGCAACATCATCATCTTTTATTATCTCAAAACTCGCACCCAACTAAATCTCAAATTTTTTAATTACTAAATGAATAATTTTTCATATGGTTCAAAACACATATAAGCACTGCTTAATTATTATTATCTATTGTAAAACTTAATTGCATTACACCTTTCTCTTTAAATGTTAATTGTTGTCATCTTGTACCAGGTTTATCGATTGGGATGGAATGTTAGTGGTACTTTGAATTTATTGTGTTTGGGTTCAGAAAGAAAAGTTAAGTGCAATAATAAATATTTCGTCAATGGAATTGTCTTTCATACTAAAAAGTATGGTCATAGTATAAAGACATATAACAATGAGTTTATGTTAAAGAATCGACTTCTAATGAGTTTGAAGTTGATTATTATGAGAAGTTAAAATAGATAATTGAATTGCAATATTGTAGCGAGTAGAATAAAATCTTTTTATTCAAATGTTATTGATTTGATATCACCGATAAAGGAATCCGAGTAGATCCATATCATAGTTTGGTCAAAATTAATACAAAGGCTAGACTTCATAATGTAGACGACGTCTTTATTTTCTCCAAATAATGCCAACAAGTTTATTACATATACATTTCTTCCTTTAGAAAAGATTGTTCAAGATTTGATTGGTTATCTGAAATAAAACTAAACCTTTAGAAGTTTATTACATATCCTTTAGAAAAGAATATTATTTTGGCTATTGCCATCTTAAAACTAACGGGGTGCAATTAAGGGAGAAAGAGGGAAAATTCATTTCTTCTTCCTTGCTTTCACCTTAAAGGGCTAAAAAGTAAGGTATATGAGTGAAAGTAGAGGGTTTTGAGAGAGAAAAACACATTCATACCAGAAAATTAAGAAAGAGTAAAGAGAGAGAAGATTGAGTTAGAGAGGAAAAGTGAAAACAGAAGGGGAAAATGGGTAGGAATGTGGAAAATTTTGACTAGTTAGGATTCAACAACTAGATTATTGTTTGTTAAGGAGTTCTAAACATAATCTAACAATTTCATATGAAATGGATAACAATTGAGATTGAATTCATGAAATTAATGCTTAGGTTCATAATAGAAATTTGAGGGAAATGTAAATTGACTACAAATTAAACAAATTGGGTTAGATTAAGTTGTGTTAAGTGTTAAATTGGGTATAATTAATGAAGAAAATCGTGAGGTCCTTAAAGGCCCATGGCTTACCAATGAGGGACTAAATTGCATGTAATAAACTGTGTAGTTAAGTGAAATTATGGTAAATTAGTGTATAATTGTGTAAGGAAAATGATTTTGAAAGAATTTAGTTATAATATAAAGTGTGATTGTATGAGAATGCGATTATAATTGTGGTATATGAAATATGGTATAATTGTAAATTATGTTAATATTTATGTTTTCCATGAAGTAGTTCCAACTATTGGATTGATGGTTCCT
>Ga0325411_1006771_pt1 | contig 12541 bp, 9 predicted proteins | sample PopdelMetagenome_13_FD_206181 | JGI IMG/M metagenome (GOLD analysis project Ga0325411, IMG submission 206181) | Populus deltoides microbial communities from Bellville, Georgia, United States - Xylem-PdIQD-R4 | ecosystem: Host-associated > Plants > Phyllosphere > Stem > Wood/Secondary xylem... | reverse complement strand
TGGCTTCCAATGCCTATCAACACCACCATACTTAACACAAATGAATCTCACAGCACGTTGATTACCATCAATGTAGCAACCCAAACATCAGTAAAACTTACCTCCACTAACTATCTAGCCTGGAAACAGAGAAAAATTACAGAGGAAAGGTGTATTAAAAGGTTTCTATGTTTCTTAAGAAAACAACGTGAATCTACAGCAATACATTCTGCAAGGGCTGCTGGTTATTATATAGCAATACAAGTTGCTTAAATTGGATACATTAAATAGCCTAATTCTCAGCTGATTTACTTCCATAATCAGCCAACATCTCTTTCTGTTTCTGTCTTGTTCTCCAACGTAACCTTCCTTGTTGCTGCAATTGATTTGTTTCTATAATCAACCAATGTCTCAACATCTCTTTCTGTTTCTGTTTTGTTACCATTAATATCCTCCCTCAAACTAGGCCGGGGTCGGAGGCATAGTTTGTTCTTGAAGTAAGCCAATGCAGTTTTTGACATAGGTTTTGTGAAGATGTCAGCTATTTGGTCATGAGTGGAGATGTGTTGAGTAATGAGAAGTCCAAGGGCAACACGTTCACGTACAAAATGGTAATCTAACTCAATGTGTTTGCTACGAGCATGAAACACAGGATTGACAGTCATGTGCAACGCACTGAGATTATCACAGTAGAGGATTGGCAGAGAAGTATGTGAGATGCGAAGATCTTGTAGGATGAAGGTGAGCCATGTAAGCTCTGCCGTTGTGTGTGCCATAGCTCTGTATTCGGCTTCAGTACTGGAACGAGAGACAGTGGGTTGTTTCTTTGCACACCATGAAATGAGATTGCTGCCAAGGAATGTGCAGTATCCGGTTGTGGAGCGTCTTGTTGTAGAGCAACCTGCCCAATCTGCATCGGAGAAGGCACAAAGATCAAGTGTAGAGTGGGAAGTAAAATTTAAACCAATGTCAATTGTGCCTTTTATATATCTTAAGATGCGATGAACCATTTTGAAGTGTATGACAGTTGGTGCGTGCATGAATTGGGAGACAAAATTAACACTGTATGAAATATCAGGTCTAGTGAGTGTTAGATATTGTAAGGCTCCAACAAGCCCACGAAAAACCTGTGGATCTTGCAGTAATATATCAATTGCTGCAGTCTTAGTCTTGGCTTCCAGTGGTGTGCTCATTGGTTTACAATCCACCATACCAGCTCGTTCAAGGATCGTCAACGCATAATGTGATTGAGAGAGGTGAAGTCCTTCAGGTGTTTGAGTGATTTCAATACCTAAAAAATGATGAATTGGGCCTAGATCTTTCATTGCAAATTTAGAACTCAGCAATTGAATAAGGTTTGTAACCAGAGGAGCAGAGGATCCTGTGAGGAGTATATCATCAACATAAAGAAGAAGAATTAATGTATCAGAGTTAGAGTGAAAAATAAAAAGAGATGGATCGGCAAGACTGCAAAAGAAACCATATTGAAGAAGAAATATACTAAACCGATCAAACCAAGCACGAGGTGCTTGTTTGAGACCATAAAGAGCCTTTCTTAGCTTGCACACATGAGATGGGTATTGTGGATCAGCTGTTCCTGGTGGTTGTTCCATGTATATATCTTCTGATACAAAACCATGTAGGAAAGCATTTTTAACATCAAGTTGTCGTATGGACCATTTATGAACTAGTGCTATGGAGATAACCATGCGAATAGTTCCTGGTTTAATAACTGGAGAATAGGTCTCAGTATAGTCCAATCCATCAATTTGGTGGTACCCTTTTGCTACTAACCGAGCTTTTAAGTGATCTAGTGAACCATCGAGTTTGAGTTTTGTTTTGAGTACCCATTTAGAGCCAATAACATGCATGGCTTTTGTGCGGGGAACAAGCTCCCAAGTATGATTTCTATGAAGAGCTTCCAGTTCCTCTTCCATTGCAGCTTTCCAGCCAGGGTGAGCTAAAGCAGACCGAAAGTTAGAAGGCTCACGTGGGATGGTTGTAGAGAACTTCAAGGATGTTAACGCATATTTTGGATTTGGCTTAAGGATCCCTCTTTGTGATCTTGTTACCATGGTATGTGAGAGAGGAGGATCACATGGAGACTGCACAAGCTGCATGTCTAATTCCAATAAAGCAGAATCGGATGGTGAGGGAGATAGCTGTTGCAATTGTGTGTCATTTTCATTATCAGATTCTACTAGTTGTATTTCAATTGTGTTATCATCATTAAGATGTTGCTCTGTAGTTGCAGTAGTAAAAACAGACGGGTTTTTGGAGGTGTTGTCAGTGATATGAGGCAGTGATGTAGACTCTGACTGAGAGGGGGGAAGGTGGAGTTCTATCATTGTGTTATCATCATTATGATGTTGCTCTGGAGTTGCAGTGGTAAAAACAGACGGGTTTTTGGAGGTGTTGTCAGTGATATGAGGCAGTGATGTAGACTCTGACTGGGAGGAGGGAAGGTGGAGTTCTATCATTTTCATTGTTATGTTCAGCCAGCTGTGTTCCAGTCACACTATTAGCACTAACATGTTGTTCTACAATTGTATTAGTAGTAGCATTATCATCATGTAAAGGAAGAGAAGATGATAGGGTATGTGGTAATGAGCTTAAGCATGGTGGAGTAGACATCACAGGTTGTATGTCTACGACAGACTTGGAGATAGCAGGTGGTAACCATGAATCAAAGATGCTCATAGCATGTGTTGGGGACGAGGTTATGTAATTCTGAAGTTTTTGCTTATACGGAAAATATGACTCATCGAATACTACATGACGGGAAATAAGCATTTTTTTACTAGGAGGATGAAAGCATTTGTATCCTTTATGTTTGTCACTATATCCTACAAAAATGCATAGAACTGTTTTAGGGTCAAATTTGTTTTGTTTTGTATCCCAGGTGTAGGGAAAACATTTGGACCCAAAGACTCTAAGGGATGAGTATGTAGGATGATTACCATGCAACATGAAATATGGTGATTCAAAGTTAAGTGCTGATGAGGGCAATCTATTCATAAGATAAACAGCAGTAGTGAAAGCTTCAACCCATAGAAATAAAGGAGCATTACTATGAAAAAGCATAGTCATACCTAGTTCCCGTATTACTCGATGTCTGCGTTCTACTATACCTGTTTGTTCTGGTGTATAAGGACATGATATTTGATGAATCACTCCTGTTGAGAGAAAGTGTGATGATAGTTTGGAGTTTATAAATTCGCCTCCTCCATCAGAGTGAAAGACCTTGATATGTTTGTTAAATTGCCTAGTAACATAATGTTCAAAAGCAAGATAAGCATCTGCAAAATCAGACTTGTGTAGTAAAGGGATTATCCAAGTATATTTAGAAAAATCATCGACTAAACAAGCATAATATCTGAATTTTCCTATTGATAAAACAGGAGCAGGTCCCCATAAGTCACAATGAATTTTTTCAAAAATACCAGAACTCGAGTGTTCAGAACGAAAAAAAGGTAATCGACTAAGTTTTCCAAATTGACAACTATCACAAACATGTTCATGCTTTATAGTTCCTTTAACATCTATCAAGCTTTTATTGTGCAATAATTGTAAAGCAGAGAGGTGCGGATGTCCTAAACGCTGATGCCAAATATCTGCTGGTCCTGATCTGAATCGATTGGAGAAGTAGAGCTCAGGCATGGTGGAAAGAGTATAGAGATCACCCTTACGCCATCCTGTGATCACGGGTTGTCCTGTCTGTCGTTCCTTAATACAGAAATCAACATTAGAGAATTCACAATTAACAGGAAATTGGGATGTTAATTGACTTATAGAGAGTAAATTCTTTTTTAAGTCTGGGACTAACAATACATCATCAAGTGGCAAGATTTTATTTTTTTGTTTAATGGATGAGTCTCCAATACCATGTATTGATATGGAGGAACCATCACCAATAAGAACTGAGTCAGAACCATAGTGATTGCGAATATTTTTTAACATACCTAGATTACCTGTCATGTGGTTGAAAGCTCCCGTATCTGAGATCCATTCTGTTTCAGTAACGGTATTGTCCAAGGTGAGAGCTACAAGATCTTGTGGTATGTCTTCATGTTGATTTGGTCGCTTTGGAATCCACCAGCATATTTTTGCAATATGACTTGCTACCCCACAATACTGGCAGGTTTCTTCTCGGTACAACTCACGTTCTGCAGGAGTCATGCGTTGTTCTCCAAATGGAGGGGGTCATTTTTGTTTAGAGTCTGGGGTGGGTCTAGCAGTGTAGGTACGTACCTTATCTTTAGGTTGTTGTGCATAGAAACCTCTCCCAGTAGATATGAAGCTTTGTTTGTTGCCATGGTTTCTTGAAGAGTGTTGTTGAGAACGTTGATGTCTTTGCCCATAAAATGCTAGTTGTGGAGTGAATGAATTAGTTGGCTGGTTGGAGAACCAATTTCGTCTTTGATCTAGACTCTGTAATTGAGAGACCAACTCAGAGTAAGAAGGTCTTGGTGGTTTCAGCATTGTGGTAGTGAAGGTTTCATATTGAGGGCCAAGGCTTGTGAGGAGACAAAAGACTTTTTCTTTGTCTGGAATTGGTTTCCCAATAGCTGCAAGGCTGTCACATAATCCTTTAAAGGTTCGGATATGTTCTCCAATGGTTTTGTCATCTTCTTTGCGGAAATAAGTAACTTGTTGTCTGAGGGAGAATTCTCGTTCTTGGGAGTCTTCTGCATACTCATTTTTTAGAGCATTCCAGACAGCAAAGGCTGTATCTAAGCCTACAGCAAGGCCTAATGTTTCTTCTGAAAGTGTCCCGATCAGCCAGCCATGAAGGAGTCGGTCTGATTTTCTCCAGACAATGTATTCTTCAGATAGTTTTGGTGAAGAGTCTGTGGTGGTGGTAGAATCTGATACAATATATTTGTCAGGGGCTGTGTTTTCAATGGTGAGATGCTCAACCAAGTCTTGACTCTCTGCAAGAGATAAGGCTTGTTCTCTCCATAATGGATAATTTGTAGGAGTGAGTTTGAGAGTAATAAAATTACCAACATTGAGTGACAGAGTTGACATGTTGTGTGGTTTTGCTAGTATTGCTGTATGTTCACAACAAGCTCTGATACCAAGAGAAAAATTACAGAGGAAAGGTGTATTAAAAGGTTTCTCTGTTTCTTAAGAAAACAACGTGAATCTACAGCAATACATTCTGCAAGGGCTGCTGGTTATTATATAGCAATACAAGTTGCTTAAATTGGATACATTAAATAGCCTAATTCTCAGCTGATTTACTTCCATAATCAGCCAACATCTCTTTCTGTTTCTGTCTTGTTCTCCAACGTAACCTTCCTTATTGCTGCAGTTGATTTGTTTCTATAATCAACCAATGTCTCAACGTCTCTTTCTGTTTCTGTTTTGTTACCATTAATAGAAACTTCAATTCCAGACTCTGTTCATAGGATATGATCTCATTGGATTATCACATCCCTGTTGAGCGCACACACTATGGATCCGACAGGATCAATTACTTCTTAATGTCATCCTTGGTTCCCTTTCACCCACAATAATATCGTTCATTGCTCAAGCACAAACATCAAATTAAGGAAGCATGGACAATATTGGCTAATACATATGCCAAACCATCTCGTGGCAGAATCAAAAAATTGAAAAACCAATTCAAGCAAATCACAAAAGGATCAATGGGTGTCTCTAAGTTCTTTCAGACCACAAAAGCCCGAGCTGATGAGCTTGCTATTCTTGGCGCACCAATTGATATTGAAGATCTCTCAGAAATAATTCTTGAGGGACTTGGTGCTGAATACAAAGAGTTGGCTAGGGCAGTCCAAGCTCGAGTTACTCCAATCTCTTTTGATGAGCTCCATGAAAAACTTCTAAACTTTGAAGCATCTCTCCAAAATATCAACAACACTACTCAAGCCTATTTTCCTGCCTCTGCGCATCTAGCAAACCGGTGCTTATACTCGCTCACGTCACTTGCCACACTCCACCTATTCCTCTAGCAAAAACACAGGTTGGCGCTCATCTTCCAATACTAACAACAACAATTCAAGCTGGCGCCCGACCAACACATATAATCATCGGTTTTCTACCTCTCCACAACCTGGATCTCACAATTCTCGTAACTCTCAAAAGCCATTCCTGAAGTGGTGTTGTTGAAGCACCTAACAACACCACTTCAGGAATGCCAAACTCACCTGGCAACCAAAAGCACATTTTGCTACCAACTCTAACCACAATCCAGCATGGCTTAAACTGCATAGAAAATGAGGAATGCTCTTCTTCCACCAGTATCTTCACAACTTTGGTAATCATTTTAATCTTTTAAAAGCTTTTAAAATTATAAAATATTCCTCTAGCTTAAACTGCATTGAAGAGGCGCTAAGTGAGCAAGCTTGAACTAATTCTGCATTAATTAATTGGGGTTTGGATACACCCATTTCAGTCATTGTTTTTAAGACACCTTGAGCCTCTAAAACATTGCATTCTTTACAGAATATATCAATCAACAGGTTGAAGGTGACAATATTTAGCATGATGATATTCAAACCGTGATTCATGGGAGTGAAGAACTGTTGCACAGCTGCTGTCGTGGTGAAGCTTGTTGCAGCAGCTACTGTCTTCAGGTCTGTTCAAGGCTCATATGAAGGATTTTGTTTTATGAAATCTTTATGAAGTTATCTCAAGCATAACAGAAACATAGATAAAGAGTTCATAACTTTTGGAGTTGGAGAAAATCATGATTCATGGGAATGAAGATATTGTTAGATTGAATTATATAAATCATATTTAAAGCTTTACCAAGTAGTTTAAATTATTAAGTGAGATAGTTGTTAGATATAATATTAAAATTTTGTTAATTAAACGGTTTTTATTATTATTATTTTATTTTATTAAAATTAAATATAAAATAGTATGGATTTATATAAGTTTTAAGTTTAAAATATTTTTATTTAAAAAAATATATTAGAAAAAATTATATAGTAAAATTTTATTTAACAACTTAAAATATTGAATTGAAGGAGTGAACAGTTACGTGGATGTTATATTCCACAGCTGTTGTGCTGGAGAAGCTTATTGCAGCAACCTTCATGTCTGTTCAGGGCTCGCTTGAAGGAGTTTTTTTATGGAAGTTTTCTGAGGTTATCTCAGGAAGTTTAAGTAAAGATTTCAGGATTTTTGAAAATAAAAATGTTAAAGAATAATATAAATTATATATTCAGAATTTATTTAAGAATTTAAGTTATTAAACTGAATTTTTTTTAATATAGTATTATAGCCTTGAAAAACTTTGTCAATCAAACACGAAACAAGTGGTCCACAGTGTTTATTTATTTATTATTATTATTATTCATTGGGATTTGTTTAATTTCTGTCTATCTGTCCGACCCCTAATGCATTAACCTTCAAGCTCAATCTTACCAATATATATTATTTTTTCTCTGCTTACTCTGAAATACACAGGAGGATTTTTCCACTCACCATTATTTCTTTGTCGCCATCTTATTTCTTTCCCTGCTTGCTTCCACATGCTGCTTTGCTTCTCAAATAATTTCTCTCCAGCCCTCTATACTTTTCTGTCTTTAGCCAATCACTTCACACCACTATATCCTCAAAAGTCTCAATTTGCCAGCTCACATTTAAACTATTTTTTTTAAAAAAAAACTTACGAACACAAAAATAAGCGAAAGGGCTGAAAATTACAAAATCACCGGTAACTGGCCAAATTGCTCTGAAAATAGTAGGTCTTCGACGTCTCAACTTTTGAATTTTCTAATGCGTGACAACTTGAGGCTTCAGAGTACAGTAGAAATCATTCGCACGCTCTCTGATCATCTTCCTATAAAAAGCACAATCATCTTGAGTTTCGACACAGGCAGGCAGCCACAATAGCAATGGAAATCTACTCCTACTTGTTGGCATTCATCATTTTTCATGGGATGATACTATCACAAACCAGTTGCATGCTTAATGCCTCGTTACAACGTCGACCACCACCACCACCATCACCAAAAAACAATCCTATTATTCATCCGATACCAAAACCACCATTTATGCCTACTCCAAAATCTCCTCCTCCTCCTCCAAGACCACCACCACCAAAAGTCAATGATGGCCGTCATCCTAGTCTTCCTCCACCACCAAAAATATTACCACCACCACACACCTATAGTAGCCCTCGTTACCCTCCACCACCACAACGTAGTTAATAACATCAAAGTTGCCTCCACCTTCATCGCAGTATACTTGGCTCTCCTTCCTCAAAAAGAACTCTTCCGTTGAGTATGTTTTTTTTGCCATGACAGCCACACCAGCACCGTCACCATTGTATGCCAGTACTACTGCCGCATGATTCATGTTCAAGTTTTCCTTGGCCTTTGTTTTTTCTTCTTAGTTTGTAGGTTTGTGTGCTTCAATAAGGCGAAACTTTGTTATCCCTTGTACAATGTCTAATTTCGAGCACTTGTGCAGTGCTCATGGCTATAGCATGATTCTGAGCTCGCAATAGAGCATATTGTAATATATATCTCCTATATAGCTCCTTATTGAATGTGAAATTTCATTGCCAAACATAAAATGTTTTTTTGTTGTCTGTCTTACAATTAGATCTTCAATACCAAATTAGGGTAGCACTACAATAAGGTTTTTTTTTTTTATAATCTTTGATTTTATTAAAAATATGGCTATTTAAACAGTCGGAAACTAAAATAGGGTTTGTATTCCATAGGTACCAATGGTTTGAGATTTCCTGTCCTGGCAATCGGTTCGAATAATATATTTACTTTGAAATGATAGTCGATGTAGTGAGATTTCAAAAATATAGACTAGCAAAAATTCAAATTAGGCTGCCGAGAACGCTCATCATTTTCAACTTTAATGTCCATCACCTCTTTAGTTACTTTTCCCGAGCTACGTAGTTCCATTTCCACGTACCATCCCATGAATTCAATCCCCTTTCTAAGAAGCCACCTAATTACTGAGGTCGTGATGTAGCCCGACTTAAAAAAATTACTCTGATGAGGTCAGATAATTTACTTAAAAAAAAATTATATATACATGATTTTTGCGTGAATTCCTAAACCATCACATCATATATTTGCGTATTTTTTTTTATTTTTATTTTTGGTTTTTATCATTAGTTAATAAATTTGATTTAATTATCTTTAAATTTAATTAAAAAAATACAATTACACAAATAAAAATTTCAAACAATAGGTACAGGCTACTAATAGTGCGTCTTGCAAAATCGAGCAATGCATCTTAGAGGAATTCAGCCGGGAGGAAAGAAAGGGCAGTAGATGATAATGGAGATGGGCGCCGCGTCTGGACGGGCGGGCGGGATAGATTAGCGAAAGGTGCCCTGCCATGGAGTACGGAATATCCCCAGCCTCATGTAAGACAATGGATTTTTAGATTTTTAGGAGTACGTTTTCAGGCTGTCTTGTTGGATTTTATTTATTTCTTTTTTCCTATTCTAATATTAATATTACTCTAACTGTTCGTCGTTGAAAAGCAGGATAGTATGACACTTGCGAACATGGAAGGACACTTTACTGACTTGACTTCCTTTCCTTGGAGATGGAGGCAATTTATTCACGATTTCTTATTTAGTTTCCATTTAAAAAAATAGAAAAAAAGAAAGTTGTTTCTTGTTTGATATATTTTGCACTTTGGATTCAAGATGAATCTCAAAAATGTCTCCCCCGTATAAACCGAGAAGCGTTGTTTCTTGGCAGGTGGTTCTGCTGCGGTGGATACTTCCGGCGAGGCCTGTCCTCCGAACCCACTATCTTGTTCTGTGATTGTACCAGTTTGTGGAAGATGGCTGCCATTTAAAAAAACTGTTTGGTAACTAGGTTCGTAAACATGAAGGGATGTAGACGAAATAAAAACCAAACACAATTAAACTATTGTCAGTAAAAGCTTTTTTCTTTTTTCCATATTGTGCTTTTTTATATTGAGTTGATTGGATAAGTCAAATTTCCTCAGTCAAATTTTCGCCATCATTCACAACAAATTATCAATCCATCACAATTAACAATTTATCATAAAGTTGTAAACATATCTAAAAGATTATTTCGTGACTTTAATATGGTTGGGGATGACTAGAAATTGTTGAAAAAAAAGCCACCTAATTCAATATAGTACTCTGATGAGGTCACATAATTTATACTTATAATAACTGGCTTTTTTTTTCTGTCGTGACTTTAATTAGTCATTGTCACAGTCACCAGCACATATTATAAATTTCAAATAATATTTTTTAATATTATAAATATTCATATAATAATATTAAAAATTCATTAAAAGAGTCTTAATTTACTATACAATAAAAACTTATACTTATAAACATTTAAAAATATATTTCTTTTTAATACGAGATAAACATTTTTTTCTTCTTTATTTATTTATAAACTATATCAATAGAATCTGCATCTCAAAATTTATTTTGTGTGGAGTGTTGGTTTGTGAAGACCAAGACACGGTAAAAAAGAAGAAAAGAAAACCAAACATACAATTATGATATTAAAAAGAAATTGTAATTTGGTTCATTTCCTTCCATGATCAACTTACTAATATACTTACCAAACCTCTTCCTCATGCATCCTTTATTTATTTTCAGTCCAAGTTTTATATGGATTCTCCTCCTTCAACTTAAGTGATATATCATTAAATGTTATTATATATATACATTTATCTTGTATTTTTTTATATAGGTTCCTGATCATGTATAGTATATTACATGGTTAGTATCATTTACAACCCCCTCTCTATATATATATATTACATTAGAGGAGTGCTGCACGCAAGACATTAAAGTCTTCATAATATTTTTCAATACTTCTTCTCTCTTAACTTCAACTCATTCATAGTTGTTAAGTAAATTTGATTAGGATTGAGAGGTTGATCTATAAACCTTTCGATTCGAGGATTAAGTTTGAAATTAAATTAATAAAAAGATTTATCCAATTAAATTGTTCAACAACTCAAAATTAGCTTGATTTTGACCATTTATCATATAAGACCTTCGTACAAAACCAAGACAGGGTAAAAACAAAAAGGAGAAAAATCAAACATACAATCCATGATATTAAAAGATGCAAAATAAATTCTAGTAAACAAGAAAAACATGAACTTGACTCTCCAATCTCTAGTAAAGTCATCAAGCTAGCTATTACACTTGTTGTTTAATTAAGCGATTATGAAAAAGATGTAAATTCTAGTAAACAAGAAAAACATGAACTTGACACTTGTTTTCTATCTATAGAAAAAAATCCATAGTCAAAATTAAAGGAATTAAAATCAAACTTGATCCTAGGCTTAAAAGTTGTAAGAAACTGTGAAGACCTAGAAAAAAAAAAAACACTCAAAATATAGACTCTGAATCTTTAGCTACCAGCCACATGCAACTATCAAAAATAAAAACCTAGGGTTTGAATTTACTTTCAGTAAAACATAAAGCTAGATTAAAAACTCATTAGAGCATGAAAGACAGAATAAAGCAAAATAAATACTCATAAAAAATATAAATATTAAAATAAGTACTGATAAAAACCAAAAACCAAATACTTATACAGTTATAAATAGTAAAACTTATAAGTTATAAATAGTAAAACTAAAACACAAAACTTAATTAGAAATAATTAAGGAAAAAAAGGGAAAAGCCCATCATTGGAGCACTCCTAGTGTCAGAACTCAATTTTTTGACCCTTCATTTTTATTTCAAATAAATACATAAAAAAATACATGTTTTTTCAGAAAATTTAGTCAATTTTAATCATTTTTTAATTTTTAACTTGAAATAATCATAATAAATACAAAATAGATAATAATGAAAAAAAAAATAAAAAAAAGTCTAAAAATAAAAGAATTAAAACAAAATTAATGGTTGAAATCGAATCAATAATTGAGTATCAAAAGTAAAAATTGAGTTCGAGAAATTTCCAAGTTATAATTGATGGTTGATTTGAAGAAGAAATTGAAGAAATTAAATTAGTTTAATTTGGCTAAGATTGAAAGGAATTAAAGGTTTAAGGATGAATTTGAAACAAACAGTCAATTTAGAAAATCAATTAAGGGCCCAATTGAAAAAGAAAGTATCATCAACATTAATTCCCACCTCTGAGCTCTTATGGAAGTTGATTTTTAATCATGAACATAACTCAAACCAGCGAAGAATTCTCTTCACCTAAGCAATGATTGAAGATTAGCTGACATGAACACTAAGTATCATCTACCTACCGCATATGACTGAAGAAATCTATATTCTTTAATCGGATACCCCTGAATAGACTACAGATCGATGCTCTTTCAAATAAGACTGACAATCCCTCTGTAGCTATGTTGAAAAGAGAGATAATTGATCACCCTAGCGGATCCCTTAGCTAATTTGGAATTCTACTGATGGAGAACCATTTACTAGAATTGATAACTTCGTTGTAGAGAGACATTCATGAATCAATCATCTCCATTTTTCTCCGAAGTCCATTTTAACAAACATGTAACAAACATGCACTAACACACACTGTGCAAATCAGTGTACAACTGTTATAACAATCAAGTGTACAATCTGTTAGCTCTGTTAGGT
>Ga0325411_1006770_pt1 | contig 12542 bp, 9 predicted proteins | sample PopdelMetagenome_13_FD_206181 | JGI IMG/M metagenome (GOLD analysis project Ga0325411, IMG submission 206181) | Populus deltoides microbial communities from Bellville, Georgia, United States - Xylem-PdIQD-R4 | ecosystem: Host-associated > Plants > Phyllosphere > Stem > Wood/Secondary xylem... | reverse complement strand
TCTTTTTTATTTATATATTGTTTGTGTGTGTTTTTTTTTAAATAATAAATATATATATATATATATATATATATATATATATATATATATATATATATATATATATATATACCCTAATGAATTATTGACAATTTTGATTTACTAATCATTCCTTGTTTTATCAAATAAAGTTTTTTTATTTAGTTTTTTATTCTTTTAAGGATATATTTTGTATTTAATTTTGAGTTCTCCATTTTATTTTTACTCTTTAATATTTAGCATTTAGGATTGTAACGGACACGCGAGGTATTTTTCCAATATTAAATAAACTTGTTTTTTTTTAAAACAACAAAAATCTTTCTATTTTTGAGTTCTCCTTCAAGCTTTGATATCTGACACGTAGATTCATCTACCTATCACCATTAACCTATCATTTAGGACCTTAAAAGGTGTTTCAACCCCTTGATTCACTTTCTCCCTGATCTTTTCTACTTCCACATCCAATCATTAGGCTTTAAAAACCTTATCTTGAAGCACGAAATGAAACTTAATCTAGGACATCAAAGATCTTCCAGGCCTGAACTTAGTTATAATTTCATTATTTGTAACTCTATTAGTTCCCTTTTCTCTTAGACCTCCACATTACTCATCACCGCTTTACATTTTCTACTTAAAGTATCAGCCACTATATTGGCCTTTCCTAGATGTTAATCAATTATATAGTCATAATTCTTTATCAACTTCACCCAACATTTTTATCGTATATTCAATTCATTTTACGACATTTGGTACCTCAAACTCTTATAATCAGTAAAAATATGAACCTGTGATCCACAAATATACCCTTGGATGAGATAAATGCCCCAAAACACTATTTTTTTAAACCAAAACTCACATATATCAAACTTAGTATATAATTAGTTCTCACTTAGAATCTGCAATACTTTCCTTAAGTGTTGCTTATGGTCTATATAAGAACTCGAATATACTAACATCTTATCTATGAATACCACCACATACTAGTCCAAAAATAGTCTAATTCAATTCATCAATTCCATTAACATCACTATGGCATTAGTCAACCTAAAAGGCATTACCAAAAACTTATAATGTCTATAATGAGTTTTAAAAGTTTTTTTTTGTATATCTTGTTCCCTAATCCTCAATTGATGATACCCGACCTCAAGTCTATTTTGGAGAATACTATTGCCTCTTTTAACTGATCAAACAAATCCTCTATATATAAAAGTAGATATTTCTTCTTTATTGTCATTCGGTACAACTTTCAATAATTAATACATAACCTGATGGTGCCATCTTTTTTTTTTTAAACAGTAATGAAGCTTTTTAATATGGGTTACTAGGCTGGATAAATCCTTTATCCAATAACTACTAAAGCTCTCTACTGCAAGTTACTCCCCAACCTGAACCTTCAGTTTTGCTAACTTTACGGGCGCCATTTTATACAGAGCTTGTGCTATAGAGGTGGTTCTCGGTAATACTTCAGTTGGCACTTAAATCTTCCTAACTAGGGGTAACCCCAAGAATTCTTTCAGAAACACATTTGAATATTCCCTTACTATTGGAATACTAGCTAGCTCCATTTTTCCCTTCTCCAATTCTCTTACATAAGCCAATATACATGGCACCCTTTCCTCATCAGCTTTACAACTTTCATGACCAAAATCATGTAGTTGGGTATTACCTTTCTCTCTTTTCTAAATACCACTCTCTTGCCACACTCCCTTTAGATAATCACTATTTTGGTGAAACAATCCATTTATATCTGATGTACACTTAACTAATCCCAAGATCAAATCAAAATAACACAAGCTCCAAGGCATCAAGTCTACCCTCAACTCTAATCCCTCTATATACAGTCTAACCTTTTTATATACATTATTAATATCTTTATTTTCTCCTAGAAGTTATTAACAGTTACTCTTATATCCATTCAACTAAGCAACATATACAAAATATATATAATTTGACATGATACAAAAGATTGGCTTGCTCAAGGATCAAATAAATCATAACCTTGCATGAATTTTATTTGTAATGTATCTGCCATAATATTTGGTAAAGCTGCCATATCCTTTAGTGTCATTTGATACACTCAACCTGGGTCCTTTCCCCCTAAATCATGGGTTGGCTTCTATTGACACTTGCTCTAGACTAGGTGATCCTCGTAGGCCTATTAACAGTGACAGATTGCTCTTGAATATGTGTAGTAGTCCTTTGACCCTAAGTAACTGTTGTAGGTTGCTAGAGGCACTCCTTCTCGTGGCCTATCTCTTTATAGTAAAAACATTCTCTATTTAAATACTGATAGTCTCTCTATTTATGCCCCTCACTTCTGCATATGACACCTTTCTGTTAAATGACACGATCAAAAGATTGATGTCTTATCCCAAGTGTAGGAGTGTCGAAGTAATAAATAACCCGGCAAGACCAGCGTTGAACCACAAGGAGGTTAACTATATAATAATAATAATAATAATGAGTTAAAGAGAATTTTGAGATGTGAGATTAATGTGAGGATTAAACAATGATAAAAAAAAAATATCAAGGTTAGAGGATTTACTAATGGTATTTCAAATAAGTATAATATAAACTCGTTTTATTACTCAACTGGAAACCACACACAAAGAAAGTTTCAATCGGATGATTTGTCATTAATAGCTCATTATAAATTATTAACATGATCATATTAGTTATATTATTTAAGTACCACCAATACTTTTAAATATCATCAGGAATTCATTATGCTAACTTATGTTAACAACAAATCAAGTTCCTTTCATAACACAGGTGTCGGTTATACCACACAGTTGGCTATGAAAGATCAAGCATTTATTGTACCAAGTGTTATACAACACAAATCTAGATTAACCATTTAACAAGTAAGGTATTAAGAATTAATAAGATAAAAATGATAAGACATGTTAATAGTAAACTTTCTTACATGTAAGCATTAACGTCCATATTAAGTTTATATGATACATATCCTCATACCATTAGTGAAACCTTTTTACCTTGACGTAATAAACTTAGCTAAACATAATGAAGAAGAGAAACATAAATAAATTAGATAAGAACATAGTTATGATGAAAAGTATAAATAAGAGATTAATGAAAGCAAAACTTAAACATTACAAAAATACAAAGAAAGAAAACAAGAATATGATCTTGATCTGAAAACCAAGATGCCTAAATGTATGACAAATACCTCCTTTTATAGGCCAAAATTCAGAACTATTGATTTGTCGCTTCAAAGTGAATTCTCCTTAGATAATATTTTCATCTTCTTTAAATTTAGAAAAGATTTAGAAAAAAAAAGATATAAATCTATTGGATTTAAAATTTATTCTTTGGTAAATTAAGTGTGAAATGCTTTACTATTTTTAGAATGCCAAATATATGTTTTACATCTTCTATGGAAAAATGTTCAATTTTCATAAGGTCTTTTTGATTGTTCTTCAAAAGGTCCCGTAATGTATGTATATTAGACCTTTTTAGGCAATTATAAATCTTGAAGCCAATTCGAGTTGTTCAATAAAAATAGATTTCAATGTTATTTCTTTTTTATTTTTCCTTAGTTTAGCCAATCTATCATGAAAAGCAAAAAGGGGTAAAGTAATCTTGTGTTGATTTTTTTCTAAATGGAAGTTTTCTTCTTCTGCATGTAGAAAAGGAATAAATAAATAAATCAAATTTCGGGAGGCTTCATGAAGTGCTTCTTTAGGAGTTAAACTTGACTAATTGTTGAGTGGGTGGCCACCTCTTGACTTGGTAACAATCCTTATCTTCTTGTCTGCAGAAAACATCATTGCTAACATCAGAATTTGAACAGATAGTCTTCATGAAAGTTTTGGGAAATTGTCTCAGCTTTCCAACAAAATAAGAATGAGGTCATTTGGACTTCTAAAACTCGAGATATGGGCTGAACATTGAATAATATCTAGGTTGCAGGATTCCAACTTCTTTGTTGTTTCTATAATTTGAACTTGAAAACAGTCCTTTTGAATCTTGGGCTCTTCATGAAAGTTTTAGGCATATGTCTTAGCTTTCTATCCATATAAACCAGACCTAAATCCAAGTTCTATAGCTTCAGTTATGATCCAATAACCGAATGGTGTTCCAATTTGAATTCAACCAGCATCTTTTTTCGAAGCTTAACCCTCTCTTTGTCTTCTCAATTTCAGTAGTTAAACTCATCAATCAATCCTTTGATTTATGTGATATGCCTATATTTAAAATGAACATTTACCATAAATTAAAGGTATCGTGCAATTCATGATTTATGGCCTCATTTTTATAAAGAACATGCTCGATATAGTCTTGAGAATCTGACTAAAAAAGACCTTGTTTGCCAGTTTTTAAGAAAACTGGATGGGAAGATTATCCCCTACCCATAGAGGGTGTTTAAGTCGTTCTTGGATGTAAAACCAAGGAAAGATGTGAGCCACAATCACAACTACAATGTAAGCCTTCATTTGTAAGAAATTGTGTCTTTTGGTTTTATTAAGAGCATAATATTTGTGTTTTGTTGTTTATTATATTTGTTTAAGTGTGTTTCAGGTTTGTCAGTAGTTGCTGTTTCAGGTGATGTCTTCTATACTCTATCTTTCTACCTTAGGACATTAAGGACAATGTCTCGTTTTGGTTAGGGGGAGAGGGTAGTAGTTGACAAAAAAAAAACTCATTTACTAATTGTTTTTTTGTTATTAGTAAATTCATTTGACAAAACTGGTATTAGGATGGTAGAGTAAGGTGGAATTTTTTTGACTCTTGAGACGTATCTTAGTAAATATTCTTATGAAGGTCTATAAGAATACTTTTTAAAATATCCAGGTTTACAAACTCTCGCATTGTTATCACTTGATTCTGCTCATATACTCATTTAATAAGGATTCTTAAACCTTCATTTTCACACATACACTTTAACATATGATTGTGGGTTGCATATTGGATTATTACATTATTTATGTTCTTTTGTTAAAGGTAACAACTAAGGGAAAGGGATATAGTATATAATTTGCAAAAAACAAAATATTGATGATAATAAAAATGTAAATAAGTTTGGTTTCATAGCCTCCTTAACCTAAGCAATTCAGCTCGAAGGGGTGTTTTAACACCTAGTACCCTAAAGTCAACTGACTTTGGAGTTATTGGCCTGGTGCTTGTTACATGGGTTGAGGAGAAAGCTTAAGGAAATCAAACATTACACTATCTACATATTATTATCTGCAACCCGAGTTACTAAGCTCAAAGAGGTGTCTCAACACCCAATGCCCTAAGACCAACTGGGCTGGGAGTCATTAGCCTAAAGCTCGTTATATGGGTTAAGGATGCATTGTGTTTTATTTAAAAAAAGAAGGAAAACTAATAAAAAAAAGATAATAATAATCCCAACCCAAAGGAGTTAACCTTAAAAAAACATAAGAACAGAATATTGTTTTCTTCCAATAAAATCCTCATCATCTATGTTTTCATACATTAAGCACATAAAAAGAAGGTTTATTAATATCTTGTTTCAACAATATGAAGCAGATATATAAATTTAATGAGAGTTTGTTTATTTGGATAGATTAATGGAAGTTGAATGATGAATGTCTTGCTTTGTGGAACTTGCAAATTCTTTCTTTATTTTAATGCTTTGATTACTAGGGACAAGTAATAAGCTGGTTGGGGGTATGATTAGTACTTAAAAGTGCATTTTCATTAAGGTTTTATATTATCATTTTGCATTTGAAGTATCAATAACTCTTTAACTAGAGCATGTTTTATAATAACAAGTCTGATAAATCCTACCTTTTGATAATTTTCACAGGTTTTGCATAACGCATGTGTGTCTTTATACATGGTGGGCCAATAAAATCCACGTTGTAAAATTTTTGCACTCGTATTTTTTAACGAGAAATGACCCTTACATAACTTAGAATGACAAAATTTAATTACACCACTTACTTGATTGTCGGGAATGCTTTTTTGAAATATTTGATTAGAACAATATTTAAATAGGTAAGGGTCATCACAACAAAAGTTTTTCACTTTGCTCAAACATTTTTTTTTTGTCTTGGGTATTCCAATAAGCTGGCAAAAATCCTAAGGCAAGAAAATTGTCAATATTAGCAGACCAAGGTATCAAAGCAACAGAAAGTGAAGATTCACAAGGAAAGTATTCATCAATTGGTGTGATGTCAAATGTCGAATCTATTATCAATTTTGACAAGTGATCCACGACAACATTTGCGGTGCCTTTCTTGTCCTCAACTTCTTCTTGTTTGAAAGTTTTAAAGATTTTAGAATCGTGATTGACTTTCCTTTGTTTGGTCATGACATGAGGAAATGGAAGTACTGGTGGAGAATCAGTCTTTTCTTTGCAATGCTCAGGTTTAACCCTTTCCTTATCCTCAGATATTGACTCATCATCTTTTTCACAAGGTTCAAGAATGAGTTTTTCAATAACCTTACCATTATAAAGAGTAATGACTGATTGGACTTAATCCATGTGTTGGCGTCTAAAGCTGGTTGCATTTGAATTGTATTGCTCTTTGGGATTTTGCTATGGTTGAGATAGAAACTTACATTTCTCTTTAAAACTGAGAGTATATGTGAATTTTGCAAGAGTATTTTTAAAATCCGTCATGCTTTGAGCAAGTTGAGTGTTGATTGTCTCTTGCTTTTCAATGAATGCATGCAATATCTCCTTAAAATTTCTTCTAGGAGGGGGAACATAAGAAGGTGTATATCCATGAGAATTTTGAAAATTATGGTGTGCTTGAAATGGTGGCTGTGAAGTTTGTGCATTATTAGTACTACTCTTCCAACTGAAATTTGAATGATCTCTCCAACCAGAGTTGTATGTTTGCGAGTATGGGTTATGATTTGGCCTTTAGAAACTGTTTAAAGGATTGACTTGTTCATAGAGACATTCCTTAAAAGAAGACAAAGTTGGACAATCATTGGTTGAGTATTCATTAGTTTCACAAATTTGACACATAATTTCTTGAACAGATTTTAATTGACTATTCTTTTTTAATTCTAGTGCCTCAACTTTTCTAGATAAAGATGCAAATTTAGCTTGGAGGTCATGATCTTCCCTAAGGTTGTACATGATTCCACTAGATGTATGAGGTTGACTTTTACCTAGTGCCTCACAAGTGCTTGTAGTGTCCCAATTTTGAGCATTTTCAGTTAGCAAGTTTAAGTACTTCATTGCTTCATCAGGGTCCTTATCTTCAAAAGTTTCATTGCACATTAATTCCACTATTTGCCTATCTTCAGGTGTTAATCCTTCATAAAAATGTGAGACCAATCTCCATGTTTCAAAACCATGATGAGGGTAGGTATTAAACAAGTCTTTATACCTATCCCAACACTGATAAAATGTTTCTCCTAGCTTTTAAGTGAATATGGTGATTTGTCTTTTGAAAGAGTTTATTCTATAAAACGGAAAAAACTTCTTAAAAAATTGTTGTTGTATTTCATCCCAAGCACGAATGGATCCTGGTCTCAAATTTTGTAGCCATGTTTTAACTTTATCTTTTAATGAAAAAGAAAAAAGCTTTAATTTGATGGTGTTCGTGCTACAATTTAAGTCATTATAGGTGTTACAAACTTCCTCAAATTCCCTTAAATGCTACAATTTTGTATGGATTTTCTAGATCTAAACCATGAAAAGTAGGTAAAAGTTGAATAATACATGGTTTAAAATTAAAATGAGATGCATTAGGAGGGAAAACTATACATGATGGTGCACTTGTTTTTATAGGATTCATTTGGTCTTTAAGTGTTCTAACTCGATTATTCTTATTATGAAGCGACTGATTATCCTCTTTGGCCATGTTTTCTGAAAATGATGAAGATTTTCTAGAAAGTCTACCACTTAATGTATGTGACCAAACTCTCATGCACGTGTAGGAAGAGAATAAAAGGAAGAAAAGAAATAAAAGTTAGATACAAAAAAAGTGAAAAGAGAAAATAAAATAAATATTATTATTTATACAGGAATTTACCTCCTCAACAACGGCACCAAAAATTGACACCATCAAAAGATTGATGTCTTATTCCAAGTGCAGGAGTGTCGAAGTAATAAATAACCCGGCAAGACCGAGGTCGAACCACAGGGAGGTTAACTATATAATAATAATAATAATAATAATAATAATGAGTTAAAGAGAATTTTGATATGTGAGATTAATGTGAGGATTAAACAATGATAAAAACAAATGTCAAGGTTAGATGATCCACTAATGATATTTCAAATAAGTATAATATAAACTCGTTTTATTACTCAACTGGAAACCGCACACAAAAAAAGTTTCAATCAAATGATATATCATTAATAGCTCATTATAAATTATTAACATGATCATATTAGTTATCTTATTTAAGTAACACCAATACTTTTAAATATTTTCATGAATTCATGATGCTAACTTATGTTAACAACAAATCAAGTTTCTTTCATAACACAGGTGTCGGTTATACCATACAATTGGCTATGAAGGATCAAGCATTTATTGTACCAAGTGTTATACAACACAAATCTAGATTAACCATTTAACAAGTAAGATATTAAGAATTAATAAGATAAAAATAATAAGACATGTTAATAGCAAACTTTCTTACATGTAAACATTGACATCCATATTGAGTTTATATGATACATATCCTAATACCATTAGTGAAACTTTTTCACCTTGACATAATAAACTTAGTTAAACATAATGAAGAAGAGAAACATAAATAAACTAGATAAAAACGTAGTTATGATAAAAAGCATAAACAAGAGATTAATGAAAGCAAAACTTAAACATTACAAAAATAAAAAGAAAGAAAACAAGCTCTAATTAATGAGTTATTGATACTTCAAGTGCAAAATGATGATATAAAACCTTAATGAAAATGTACTTTTAAGTATTAATCATTAAAGCTAAACAATCCCCAAGGTGTCTCTGATTTTACTTCGTATATAACAAATATATGAGCCCTCTTTACTCAGTAGACCTTTCTACAACACTTACCCCTTGACAGACTTGTACATTAGAGGACCCCCTCTCCACTAACATGTGTCCATCCACTTAAATTTCCTCTTGGGGTGAAATCTCCTCCCCTTTTCTAAAACTGATTAGATGGTTGTCCACTTTTCCTCTTATTTGGAAGAGGAGGTTTCCTAGTGAAGAATACATAATCTATCATCTTCACTTCAATCACCTGTCCCTGTTCAACTTCCTTTTTCTGTTCATCCATGGTCACTCTCTCTATAAGTTGAACAACTTGTTTTAACTCTCACACTGTCTAAAATTACATGGCTACAATTACCTTTTTCAAATCCTGCCTGAACCCATCACACAGTCTTTTTATCTAGTGTCGCCTAGTAGAATGGTATGGAAAAACAAAGACATATAGGTCTTAGAACCTCCTCTCATACTCCAGGAAAATCACATCTCCTTGTTTCAAGTTTAAGAACTTATGTTCTTTATCTTTTTATGTTGCCAAAAGTTATATCGCTCCTCAAATTCTGCCCTAAAATCCTGCCAAGTCAGCACCTCTCTAGACCTTCTCTCCCTATTGGTCTCCCACCAAGAGTGGGCATTTGCTGTTAACAGCTGAGTTACACAATCAACCCATAACTCTTTTAGCATCGATATTTGATTGATTTTCCTTTCTAACTTCCTCAACCAGTATCCTACAATCTCAACATCCTTCTCCCCTAAATATATCACACATGTTATCTCTCTTATGCCTTTCACTCAATGTACCAGGGTGACAACTTTCTTTTCTTTAGATGTAATATTAGAAGCTTCAGTTATCCTTGTCCCCATTGCTTTAACCAATTGCTCCAAAAAGATAGGGTTTGATATGGTGTAGGCATGACAACCGACACTATTGGTGGGGGCTTATTTGCTTACCTCTATTTATTTGATGCCTTGGGTAATTATACATCTGTTCATCAAGAAGTAGAGTCATCCCGGCACCCAATTGATTCACCCCTTTTAAAGTGCACTGAAACCGTATGTATATATGAAGCAATATTTATCAATGAATCTCCTCCCTACTCATCATCATCATATAGTATACTGTATTCTCTTCCCTGAACTGAGGATGGATTAGTCCTGGTTCCATGTCTAGTCTGGATCATTCTAAAATACATTCCAAATTCATATCAATCATTAATCCAAGTTTATTGAATCGAAGCTAGTGCTCTGATACCAACTATAACAACCCTAATTTCTAGGAAAAAACATATACTTAAATACAAAATTATTAAGCATTTTTTTCATATATGTATTCCTTTTAGCATATACAATAACCTTTTAATATTACTAAGTACTCTACCATAATTTCTACTGAGATTCCAGCAGAGTTTCCTCCATAATAGAACATCATAAGTTATCAACTTAACCTGTTTTACTTCCACACACAAACACAATTCCTTGATCCAATCATTCTGGATCATGATCCACATCAACTCTATTCCAGTAATTTCAACTCATCCAATAAGACATATAATCAATTATATAATGCATTAATTATAAAGTATGAGAGTTTATAGAAAATCTAGCTAATCAAGTCCGTATTTCTTTCATTTTTTTCACCATCTATTCTTTCATTTATTAATCATGTATTGTACATTTAAAGAAATTACAGTTAAACAATTCAAGTGATATAAATAGAAATATTAAGGAGTAAAACACCTGTATGCTACACATGGAGTTCCTACTCTGGACTATGGTCTGGCTTTAGTGGTATCCTCAGTCAACACAAGATAAATTCATCACCATCATTTTATTATAACCTTTGGATCCATAACTAGATCCCCAAAATAACAGCTTTATTTTATTTCAGTATATATACATATTTCAAACTCATACATTTATACATCAATATTCAAGTTTCATTTTATCATTTAATTCATCAATACTAAAGCAAACCGATTTAACATGATCCCTATTTTTCTATCTTGGTCGTATGACCACCTTGATTGTCCATGGTTAATTTTCTTCACCTCTTCTTTATAATTCAACGTCAATTCAACATAATTAGATTCAAAACATATTTCCATAATAATTTCATGTATGTGTTTTGTCAATTTATCTTCCTTCTTTAATGGCCAATTCGGCTGAACTCATAGGAAACCATGGGTTTTCTCTAATTCCTACACATATAACTCATCATAATCATTCATCATATACCTATTAAGACATGATTTAACCCAAATATCGTAATAATTAAATTAATTAAATTCACTCTTCTTCCACATGTTTTGGTTGAATATCACCTATGGGTGAGAAACATGATTTATTTTCAAATTCCTTAAATCTCCACTTATTGTTCCAAGTCACACAATTATACTCATTTTACATAAAAAATGAATCAAACAAATTCAAACCTTTAATCCCTATGTTGGCCGAAACTTCCATTTAAGGCTAGCAATAGATTCTCTTCAATTATGTCAATTAACACATACTCAATCCTTTTTTTTTTAAAATCTATATTGCCATATTTAAACATATCCCATCCATCAATTAAATAAAAAAAATCCCGGTTAACCTAAAAAATATTTTTTTCTTAAAAGATCAAAACAACATGATTTTTAATTTTAATATTCAATGTAAAATAAAGTGGGAAAAATAACATCAATTTAGTTTTAAAATATATAAATTAGTAGTAACATTTATTAAGATTAAAATAAATATTTTCATATTTTATTTTATTTTTCTTCTCATAAATCGAATAAACACAATTAAATAAATTATTATTTAATATATTATTATCAAACATAATTCTTTTGTTTTCTTGTTTACTTCGTCCTATTGTTTTAGTTTCTTCTATTCTATTTGATGCAACCATATTATTCAATAGTTTCATCCACATTTAACTAGTGTTTTGCCTATGTTTTATATATAAAATGCCTTGATATTCTTTATTTTATGTTTTGAAGGCACTTTTGGATGAAAGATGCAAAAAGGAGTAAGTTGGAGATAATTGACAGATTTGACCTTCAGTTGATGTTTTGTGCAGAGCGTAAGCTCTAGAGGTTGAAATGAAGTGATTCCAGTGGCATTAAAAAGCTAACATCCATAACTTTCTGGACATCTAAGGAAAGAAAATAAAATAAGGAAGATCATGGAAATCGTAGCCTTCAAAGTCAAATCTCACAATCTGCCAATGTTGACCTTCGGCTATTCCAACTTGAATATCTGGAGCTACAGAAGTCCAATTGATGCAAAATAAATTTTGTTGGATTCATGACTCAAATTTCTATAAACATTCCAAATTTCAGCTAAAAACGATGTTATATGAGGGAGATATGATTTTTCAAAGATGACATCTGAATTCTGCCAGCAAACAGGTTTCGTGAAGAAACGAGTCCAAATTACGTTCCAAAACAGCTAAACCGATATCCAAATTTTTATGTCAAATCTTGAAGATTTCATGCAAGGCTATTTCTTCTTTTTTAGGAAAATAGTTATTGAAGTACTTAAATGTAAACAGTCTACTTAATGGAGGACTATTTTGTAAAATAGAGACCTAGGGTTTCCTAAGATATA
>Ga0325411_1006769_pt1 | contig 12543 bp, 9 predicted proteins | sample PopdelMetagenome_13_FD_206181 | JGI IMG/M metagenome (GOLD analysis project Ga0325411, IMG submission 206181) | Populus deltoides microbial communities from Bellville, Georgia, United States - Xylem-PdIQD-R4 | ecosystem: Host-associated > Plants > Phyllosphere > Stem > Wood/Secondary xylem... | reverse complement strand
ACAGCCTACAGGATTAAAGTTGTTTAAGCTAGAAGAAGAAGCTCTCCATGAAGGTCATTGCTTAATTATTAGTCCATTTTATTATACCTTCTAGTTCTCTGAACAAGTCAATACTCGAGTATCTAAATCATCTGTTTTCAATCACAAGGCTAAATGATGTACAATTAACTCCAAAGTTGTATTCTATTTCGGCAGCTCATCATGGAAGATCAATTTATTTCTAGTGCGACGTTGCAGAGATTCTTTCCTAGCAGGTTTGAAAGGTTTTTGGTTGTAAATAAAGCCCCTAGCTAGTATTATAATTACTAAAAACCATAACAAACAACATCAAATTATTAAAATAATTGAAAATGTTTCAATTTCAAAAACTATCAAGTCTAAGTAGCTTATATATCCATGCAATTTAGATTCAAAATTGATTTTCTAAATATATATTAGTCATAAACAAGCCTTGTAAATCTATGATTAACAATATTGTTTCACAATGCATTAATCAAACTAACAAAAACTAAAAAAATACTATTTTATTAATAAAAAAAACGACCTAACTAGAAAGCTTTTATTACATAGAAAACATTAAACACATCCTAAAAACGCTTTAGAGAATAGCATCAAACCATAACATAAAAAATAACATCAACAAAAGAGACAAACACATCCCTACTTTTTAAGTATTCCAAACCTCATCACCATGTTTGTAAACATAAATATAGACCAAATGATCATAAAAAACACCTCAAGCAAGACATATGAACTCCATTTTTAGATTAAGAGCGTGTTTGACAGTGTGGTTGCGGGTGCTTTTCAAATAACTTTTCGTGCCAAAATGCATGCAAATGATGTTTTTTTTATTTTTTAAAAATTAATTTTGACATCAGCATATCAAAACGATCCAAAACATACAAACCATATTAAATTTTAGCAAAAAAAAAAATTCAAATTTTTTGCGTTCCCAAACGTGCTCTAAGACCCCTAGAACAACTAATGCCCTCTTTCCCCCTTTAGGGTATCTTTTTTTCTCAATTCCCCCTTCCTACCCCCCCCCCCCTCTTTTTTTTCTTAGTTATGATTTTCCAAGTGTATTTATAAGGTCTTGCTAGGGTTTTTTATGGATTCAATCAAAGATTAATTAATGCTTGACCCTTTGATCAAAATAAGAGGGTTTCAAACAAATCTTAACAAATGGAAGCTCTGTACTATGTTAATTTTGCAATGGTGGTTTTGGTTTTTTTGGGATTCTTGGTGGTTTTGCTAGATTTGAAAGACAATGAGCTATTTCTAGCCTTTTGATCTTGAGATATAGGTTTTAAGCCCTTGATAAAAACTCTTTAGGAAGCTTTAAAGTGTGAACACATGAAAAAATAGATGGTTTTTGCATAATGGGTATTACAATCATAGCTAATTGAGTTGACTTGTTTCGAAGCCTCGTTGGAGCAACGTCAACATCATCGTCGTTGAAGATGAGTGCACACCTTTTGTTTGGATCCAATCTTGCTCAATTTAAAGGTTCGTAGTTTCATATTTATTCTTTTGAAAATGTCAACTCAATCAGCCAAAACTACCAAATAAAAAAATGAACAGTGGTCGAACAATGCATTGTTTAATCCCTTCATTAAATCTTGGTGACACGCTATCTAAGTTAAACTCTAAAAATTAGGGTTTTCTAATTTAGGATTTGACAAACTTCAATATAGTTTTTTTTCTTCTAATTTCTTTTAATTGCACATGTAATTACCTCTCAACTTTTAGTTGCACATGTATTTCTTTTAGAGTATGTCAAGGTTTTCATTGAAATCATGTGTAACATGCATCGGGCAACCAAATACATATTTAATTATAATAAGCTCTTGTCATAAAGATTTCTCAGACTACCTCCATCATAAAAGCAAACAATAACACATTTAAAGCCTGTCTCAACATGAATGCCAAACAATCCAATCCACTAAGAGCTAAATTCAACATTTGGCAACTCGAAAGTTTCATCATTCCACATAACTAATAAACCTCCTGATATGCCCTCAAAATTAATAACATGCCATTCGACACTAGAAATATTCCACGGTCTATAAACAAACAAAGGAATCTATAATTCTAGGCCTCTTTGTTCCAGCAATAAAACAAACATGAAGCTGATAATTAACAATAGCAATTCATAATACATACAATGCCTTACTAGTAGAAAACAATTTAAAAAAAAGTTATATCGTCTTCACCCATTTCGCTCCCTCTCCATACACCATGTCCCAAAATTGTTCCTTTAGTGTATCCCCACCACAAAGTTATGACTCATTTTGCATTCACATGGCTCGCAACCGTAGGGTCTTTATAAGAGTAGTCTTTCGTCTTTACATCTACATGTCCTGATCCCACAATCTCTGAATCAATAGAGATACTAATATCATCTTCAAACACTTTAAGACTACCCTTCAAATTTAGTAATATAACTTTTCTTTGTTTTATCTTCATATTATAACCTCTCTGCTTCTTCTTTCTCATGGTGACATTTGAGAAATCAATATTCCTGAGTGAGCAAGTACTGAATTCCCCAACAATCACTTTATCGAAAGGAAGCCCATTATCAACCCCTTTATATTTCGTCTCACTAACATATTTTGAGAGTCCATCAACAAGGCCATTATGAATTGAATTAGTTGTGAAAACATTTCTCACCTTAAATCTCGTAAACATATAATTAATGGATTGAGTTTTAGAATGAGAAACAGACTCATAGTCCAATATCTTTGCAGACATCATTCTCGTAGTACATTAATTGAAGAAAAAAGACATCGTAAAAAATACCTAAATCACCACCATGTAACCTTGTTGACTTTGATCCATGATACTGGTGAACACTATCATCCTTGAGATATTGAACAGGTTGTATAGTGTGTTGAATATCCTTCAAAGATGGCAAGTCCCTACATATTTTTCTAGACATTGAAACAACATGGTCAACATCATTCTCGTGGAACATGATCTCCTCCTGAAAAGATTCCTTCCGAGCTGTTCAGATTAACACCCTTGCTTCTATCAAATTTATAAAAGATCTTGTAGCATTATCAATTTCGATCACTCGGCCATAAGGAGCTATAACTGCTTGAAAGTTATCTTCTTCTTTTCTTTTCTTTTTTCTGATAGACGTAAATCAAAGAACTCAACTCAACAAAAGCAATCAACAGCAACATCCATTATACTTCAAGGTTTAACATTAGAAAAGGTCTGTGATAAAATAGCGTGCATGGTGTCTATGGTATTCTTCGTGACACCAATATTGCCAAAGGTTAAAGAACCTTAGAAGCCTTTACAAATCCTAGCCTGACAATAGGTAAACCATTGTTGTCTAAATTCTTGGATAAAATAGCAAAATTTGCTCCCTCAACAACATCTCCAATCAAACTATAGTTCAACCACTCCTTAGATTCATGTGACTCAATTGCACTTGCAATTTTTTTTCTATAAGACATGTTCCCTGCCAAAGCCTCAGCTTATGAACGGTTATCCCTCAATTTCAAAGGAACTGACGCAGCAGCAGAAGATGGTGCAATCATAGGGGATTCATTACTGGACCCGATTCTAGCACTCACAGAAGGCTTGCTAACAGTTTGTTTCCCAAATCTTCTACAATTAACTTTAAGCTTGAAACTCCCAAACCAGATCCCATTAAGAAACTTCAAAATATCATCCATATTAAAATCTAAAATAATCTTGACAAAATCAAAATGTCATCCCTTCTTGTTTTGTTTTTATGCAATATATATACTCGTAACATCACCAGAATCCAGGAATTTTTTCTTCAGAACATTAGTGTGTATCCAATCAACCTTTCAAATAAAAGTATTGTGTAGAGTTTTGGGAAAAGACATGGTTTATGTGGTTTTGTTGAGATAATGTCTGGGCAGACTTTTATGGAGACTTTGAATTAACCTCATAAGCCAAAAAACAGATACTTTAGGATGTATATCTTGCAAGGTTAGGTAGCTTAAGGTGGCTAGCAGCCTTTCACAGGTATGTAGTCGAATAGATGGAGTGCATGCTGAGGCTAGGTTGAAAAATTTGAGAGGGGGGGCTTTTGTTCCAAATGATGCACATATAATCACACAGTACTGAAATTAAACTCTAGGTTGCTGATGGGTTAAAGGAGGAAGTCTTATGAAGAAAAAAAATGAAGGGCACCAGAGAAGAAGACAAGCACTAGATTATATTGATATTGTTGTTGATGGGAATTTGCCTGCTATTCTTGTTGCATCTTGCAGGAAAGATCAAGAGAAAGGTTGGAAGTTGATTTTAGTGTTTGTGATTCGATGGTTTGGATAATTTCAGTATTGAATCCTGACCGGGATTCCAAGGTGTTATGCTATGATACTTATTTGTATTTCAAAGTTTTTTTTTTATTTTGAAATATTTTAAAATAATATTTTTTTATTTTTTAAAATTAAATTTTTATATCATAACATCAAAACTGTTGCTATCCATTTTTTTACTTTATTTTTTAAGACATTTTTGAAAAAAAAAAAACAGCAAAAACCAATATGTTTTTGACGTCTTTGCATCACCCATCTCCTTCAACCGATGATCCAATAGCCTTCTTCAATCAAGCACACCAGAAACCCTCACAACTTCCTAATATGCTCTTCCTTATGAAAACTCGATTCAATAGCAATAAAACCAAAAAAATGACACTGCGAACAGGTCATGACCACCACCATAGTCGCAACCTCCCCTGCCAAACCACGAGCCACATAACCCAAAATCAATAGCCCCTCTCATTTTTTTTCTTGAAAACAAACAGACCCATCACAAGACTCACGGACTGCCATCCTCTTCTTCACGATCTCTTTCTTCTCCACCAACCTATTATCAACCTTAACCAAAGACTAACCTACCTCAACTCCAACTCATAACCAGACAATAACCGCCCTTACAATCTTCATTGTTCCTCTCTCTCATTCCCAGTAGCAGCCATCTGTAAAAAAAAAAAAGAGAAGAAATTGTTTGAGAAATAAAATAAAAGAAACAAATTGAACTGTTTGTGTTGATTTACTTTTTTGCAGGTGACAATAGCTCTCATTGCCAGCACAGAAAGAAAAGGGAGAATAATAGGTTCCAAATCCACCTTTTTTTTTTGTCTTAATTAGTGATGGCACATGAATTCATGTGCCGCCGTGGTGGCGGTGCATGGATATACATGCCGCCACTGGTCCAACCCCCCACTTCCAGGAGCTTTCCACTGCTATTTGTATACACTCACAAGACTCCAAACTTAATTCCTTTAGTTCTTGAACATGTTAAACGTCTTGGAAGGTTGATTTATAAATTCAAATTATTTTTGGAAAAATTGCTAAAATTATGAATTTTTTAGAACCGAATGCTTATTTTTTATAATATTTGGACTGTTTAAACTGTTAATTTGGTTTAATTTGTGTTTGGATTTTAAAATAATTTAATTATTTGTGTTGAATTATGGATTTATTTTTAGGGTTGTGATTGTTTTATGGATGTTAAATATTGATACATGAGTTATGTTCAGATAGGTTTGATTTGTTTGGATTAGCATGAAATTTGAATAAAATAAGTGACATTAATAAAATTTGTGTGGATGTTTAGCTTTGGTAAACGATAAGTTGTTTTGAATTGTTATCGTAGTTAAAATAACCTTGATAAAAATATTTTATTTGCATTTTTCCTAATATGTCTTTCATTAGTTTTGAATAATTTGTTAATGTTCGGAAGATAATTTTGCAATAAATTTTGATTTCTCTATTTTTTTTCTACCCTCACATATTTAATATTTGAAATTACGACCTACACGCGAGGTGCTTTTTTGTATTAAACGAATCGATTCCCTCCCATAAAAAAAAATTCTTTCCTTCCAAAATAAAATTTCTATTTTAAATTTGCATCTGGCCAAGTCTCTAAAAAAAATAGATTATATCTGCATATTTCATCATATTAAAAAATAAAATAAAAAATAGTCTTTGAGACCAGTTATATGTGGAATTACAAACTTATACGTAAGACATATTTCTTATATTAAATTCAAAAACACTAAAAAAATTATTTTGTTTTCTGTTAGTATCCGAGATTATGAACTTATATATAAGATGTATTTTTTATATTAAATAAAAAGATAGTTTCTTTATATATATATATATATATATATATATATCAGCATTATAATGGTTAAGTTGTTTTAACATGATAAGATAAAGATCTCCTTACTAAGGAGGACTTTTCTTCAGCCATAAATAGACCAATAGTTAGAAAACATAATTTTTTCTTAATTTATATCAAATAGATAAACAATGCAGCTTGTTGCACTCGACATCACGGCGACCCCAAAAATATAATCTTGATTATGGAAAAAGAATAGATTTCTGGCCTCTTGTTCTTTTAGGGGAAAATATCTTGTCTAAGGAGTCACCACCTAGTATTACGGTCACTAGAAACCCTAACTGGTCATCAGAGATTCTATTGCTCGGGATTGGTTACGTAAAAGGGAAGATATTATCACCCCTTAAACGTTCTACCTGAGGCAGACTGCATTGCTGGTTTTGTCTTAAAATGCTAAATGTTTATTAGTTTATGCTATGATAATTTGCTTATAATATTCCGAACTCTGGCGTCATTGAATATTCACATAAAAAAAATTATTTTTTACGCATGCACATATTTTTTTATTTTCTAGCTAAATAAAATAAAATACAATACAATGAATAAAAATAATATAAATTTAAACCAGTATTTTTATTTCTGACTCTGGCATCAGTAAATAAACCAATAAATTTACAACCACTTATCTTAGGTTGTAAAGTGTGTGCTCGTAAGGTGATGCATGACAACATAAACAAGGATGCATGCTAAAGCAGTAAATGCAAGAAAAATAACAAATAAACACAATAAAAAAATAGTAATAATAAGACAAAAGACAAAGCTTAATCCTAAGATCCCCAGCGGACTCGCCATTTTGTCGCACCCGACATCGCGGCGGCCCTAAAAATAATCCTTGAATTATGAAAAAAAATGGATTTCTGGCATCTTGTTCTTTTAGGGGAAAAGGTCTTGTTTGAGGAGTCGCCACCTAGTATTATGGTCACTAGGAACCCTAACTGATCAACAAAGATTCTATGGCTCGGGATTGGTCACGTAAAAGGGAAGATATTATCACCCATTAAACGTTCTACCTGAGGCAGACTGCATTGCTAGTTTTGTCTTAAATTGCTAAATATTTATTAGTTTATGCTATGATGATTTGTTTACAATATTCCTGACTCTCGCGCCAGTGAATATTCAAGCTCGAATAATTCCAACTCTGGCGTTGGTAAAAATTCGTAGCTACGAAAAAAAATTAGATTAATATTTTTTATTCCATACTCTAGCGCCAGTGAATAAATAAATAAAAATAAATTTATTTTTACGCATGCACATATTTTTTTATTTTTCTAGCTAAATAAAATAAAATACAACGAATAAAAATAATATAAATTTAAACCGGTATTTTTATTCCTGACTCTGGTGTTAGTGAATAAACCAATAAATTTACATTATTTTAATTCATGCATACACATTTTTTATTTTTTCTATTTTTTTGTTTTTTTATTTTTTTTATTTTTTGGGCTAGGCCCAGCGCAGCCCACATGGGCTAGGTTAGACCCAGCCAGCCCAGCTCGGTCACTGGCCCAAGCCAGTGACCCGGCTAGGCAAAAATCAAAGAAAGCACGCGTGAAGTGATTTCATGCGTGCATGAGCATAATAGAGGAAATGAGTTAGAATGTGTGAATTAAAATTCAAAGTGAACAGTAGTTGGTGAATTAAAATGAAAAGTGTGGAAGAGGAAGAGCTTACCTGGTCTGCTGGAGGCGAAGCTTTCTTGTTCTCTGGCTCGTCTTCGTTTTTGTTCGCCTGGCTTGCTGTCTGATTCAGGAGACGGGGGCGTGATGGATGACCGGCCAAAGCTCTGCTTCGGTTCCATTGTATGCTCCTGCGTTATCCTCTTGTTCTTCCTCTGTTTCGGGTTTTTTCTTGCTGGTTCTTGGTTTTTTCTCCTCTGTTCTTTTCTCTGGTTTCTGGTTTCTCGTCTGGGTTCAGCTCCCGTTTTTTTCTTCTCCTTTTCAGTCCAATTCCCCCAGTTTTTCTTCTTTGTTTGTGTCTTTGCCCAGTCTTCTCCGTTCAAGATGAAGACAAATGGTGGTAAAAGCACGAGGATTTGTTGCTGGATGAGTGACCAAAAGTTTCCCTGGGTTTTGTCTCTCTTCGTCCCCTCTTTTTTTTTTTCAGTCCCTCGGTTCTGCCCCTTTTCCTCCAGTTTTCCCCCCTCTTCGTGACTCTTTTTTTTTGTCTCCCTCCTCTGTCTTATGTCTGTCCGGAGGGGGAAGGGGCTGGCGCAACCGGAGACGAGGTTGGCTCTCCTGTGTTGGCTAGCCAATGCGCCTCACTGTTTTTGTCTCTCCAGTCTTCTCTCTCTCGGCTCCCCTAGTTTTGTTTTTGTCTTCCCCCCCCCCGGCTCTGTGACTCCTTCTCGTGGCTCTTTTTTGTCTCCTCCCCTTTTAGTCCCCTCGGTTCTGCCCTTTCACCCCGGCTCTGTGACTCCTTCCCGGTCATTTGCGTTTTGATCCTCGACATTTTGAATTTTTGCTGTCTAGTCCTTGGGTAAATTATAATTGAACCCCTGCATCTCAGCGCCATTTACACATTGGTCCTTGGGTTTTAATTTTTTACAAATTTGACCAGAATTAGCCTTATACCTTAATAATTATTTCAATTAAGTCCATGAATAAATTAATTCTAAGCTCAATTCAGTCTAAAACTTGTCAATTCTCCAATTAAACCCTTGATTGGATTAATTAAATTAATTCCAAGCTTAATTAAGTCTCAAAACTTATCAATTCTCCAATTAAACCCTTGATTGGATTAATTAGATTAATTCCAAAGTTTAATTAAACCCCAAAACTTTCAATCATGTTGTCCTTAACCCAAATTTTAACGTCTTTAACCCAAATTTTAACTCCTTCATTTATTTTATTTTTCTTGTTTTTCATCAATATTATTTTTTCATCATCATCATTTTTTTTTATCTTTTTCAGTAAATAAAATAATAATAATAATTAAAATAAAAGGGTCAAAAATTGGGTTATGACACAGCTTATCTAAGGTAAGACATATTAGGGATACTAATACATTTCTTTTAGGCAATTAATACCATTTCCTAAGCTTTGAGACCAGTTAGAGTTTCTAATCACTAAAATATTATGTTGCAACTCTCATTCCTTATTTTCTACTAAGAAAGGACAAGAATTCCTTGTCTTTTCCACCTATATAATTCTTGACTATTCTGACCCAGAAGGATGATCGCTGCAACATAACACACGTGCAACGAAAATAATTCAAAAAAAATATTATTATTTTTTGAAAAGAGTGGCAACGCTACAATAACAAACACCCCCTATATTATAATTAGTTGGCTTGAAGAACACCTTTGGGAAAGGGAAGAGATAAAAGTTACTATGCAGCCATTTAGGCAAATAGAGTAATTGATTTGATATTTCTACCTCAGTATGGCTAAAGAAATTGGGAGAGGAAAGGTAATTTTGGAGAGGACAAAGAACAAGAACACTAGTCAAGCAAGTGATATATGAAATGTGTCTATTCAAAACTTACACATAGCAAGAGTTAATAGAATGCCACTTATTAAGGAACTTGATGTGGAATTCATTTTGGTCCAATGGTGGTGGCATCCCCTCTTTTTTTTTTTCTGGTGAAAACAACAACAACAAATTAAATTAAGGTCGATAGGTTAATTGAAAGGGCTATATAAAAAAAAAGTTTGAGAAATCCTAGTCGTGTATATTTCTCACAATAAAAGAAAAAATACTTTTAATTTTATTTTTAAGAATCAAAATTGAATATAACAACTCTCGGATTAGCTAGGAAAATAATGTAATAAGCATCTTAAATAGAACCAAACAAAAATAATAAAAGAATTCTAAACTAAATAGAAAAAAACCCTAAATTAGCTAGGAAAATATAACCAATATAGAACAATAAATTTTGAGCCTAATTTTGGGATCTTACCGATCTACGATGCATATAAGAATTTAACCCTATAGAAAATAAGGTTTCTAGAATCTCTTAGAAAGATTTTAGTACAATCCAACAATCGAATTGAAAATCAATTTTATAACATGAATCCTTTATCTTTTTTTCATGGTGCAAATGTAACATATATAGGTTTGCTAACAACCATTTAGCCATTCATCACTAATAGTTATTATTGCATTAGTGAAAATAATTATTAGGTTCGATGGCCAATACCTATTCATCAACAACTAGGAAGCTGCCTTGACTAAACCATTAGTACAAAGAAATTTGGCGTAGAAGTCCCTCTAGGTCTTAAAACATGGACTCCATCTAACTCTTCAAATGATGTGTTTTTTTTTTTTTCATTTTTCAAAGCACATGCTAAATTAAAATCTAATAACCAAGCATTGAATTTAAAATCCAGCATGAGCACACCATAATTACCATGGAATTCTTCAAGCATCAACTTTGAACACTTGGTTATTGGTCGGTCCATGACTTTTTTTGTGGCTGGAAATTTTTACAATTTTAAAATCTTGAAAGTCGGCTCTAAAAAAACTCTTTTAAAGGATCATAGAATTCTTCACTTTTCATGAGAGAATTCTTATTGAATTCACATAAATTTTAGGATTTTTACAACCCTTAAACTTAATGACATTATGTGGTTCTTCCTCAAGTTTACAACTCTCTCCATCAGTTAACTATTTAATTTTGTAACTTATCTCTACAAGTCTCTCTATAATAGTTAATGGGTTAATTTTGCAATCTACTTTCATAGATTTTTAGCTCTTAGTTAGTTAACACTCTTGGACATCTCATTACTGAGGTGGAACCTCCTTATAACCTATATTAACATACTTTATCATACAACCTCTTTCTTCCAAGGTTATTCAACAACACATAAAATAAATTATCAAGAATTATTGAGCTCTAATATCAATTAACACAGAAAAATAAAACAATAAATTAAGGTCAATAGATTAATAAAAAGGATTATACAAAAAGTCTTGAAAAAACCTAGTCGTGTATAATTGATCTTATATAGGAGAAGATACTCTTAATTTTACTTTTGATAATCAAAACTAAAAATTCCAACTTTCATTTACTAGTTAAATAAAACAAAACGAAAGGTCCTAAATAGAACAAAAAAAAATAAACTAATAAAAGAGTTCTAACTAAATATAAAAAATAATCATTTCTAAACAGTAACTTTTGTACCTAATTTAGAAGTTTACCAACATCATATAGCTATAAAAATTTAACCCCTTTATACAACATGGCTTAAAAATTTACTAGCAAAATTTATGATTATTATCATAAGGCTGTTTATTTTATCAAAATCTCTTAGATGACCATTTTATATATAGTAAACTTCTACTTGGTATCTCTAACAACTTAAATTTCTTAAAAATTCACTATTAAATTCAACTCTCTAATATTTTATCTCCAAGTTTTAAGTAAAAGGAACCTTAAAGTTTTTAAGTTGTTTCTTTTAATAGAAAATTGGTGTATATATTAAACAAAGCATCTTTTACACATATATATATATATATATATATATATATATATATTTGAAGAGAATTTACAAAATCTATATCTAGATAGATTATTAAAACTTAAACACCTTTCTCTATAAATAAAACTAATAGGATATGAACATATTACTCTTTAAAAAACCAATTATGAGACTTAAACACAAATTTTTTAATTAAACTAGTTTTTTCTTGCCATCCAAACTATTCATTAGGGCATATAGTAGATTATGAGTTTGAAACTTAGAAATGTAATCACAAATAGTATTTATACTAATTGTCTAAGAGCTTATTTCATATCAATATTTGTTTTTCAAACTGTTTTTAGTTTAAAAATATATTGAAATAATATTTTTTTTATTTTTAAAAAATTATTTTTTATATCAACATATCAAAATTATCTAAAAACACTAAAAATTTATTTTAAAATAAAAATTATTTTTTGAAATTTTTATAAAAATGCTTTTCAACTGTACAAACAAAGAAGTTTGAAATAATTTATCGTGAAATATTTGATTTTGTAAACGTTCAACACGTGATGATGATGAATATTGATAATCTTGATTCACGTGCCAAATGGCATACGGAACACGAAACCTCAGAAACTTGATATTAGGTGAATCTTATAGTTCCTATTTTCGGCAATCTTCTCAAAAAAAAAAAATAAATAAAAAACCAATTAGATTATTGATTAGGTGAGTTGTTTAAATCAACAGGATTCTTTTGACGAAGTAATTCTCGAAAAGAAAATTTTCCAAAGGCACAGCAATTAATATCATTATTTTCATTACAAGATATCTTAATTAGCAGGTATATACCTTCCGAAAAAACAAGCATATACTGGGACCTGGGGTTTTAGCATTTCAGTTTCTTTAGTCATTTAAAAATTATAAAAAAATTAATTATTTTTTTTCTTGCCCCCCAAGCATTGCATATG
>Ga0325411_1006768_pt1 | contig 12544 bp, 7 predicted proteins | sample PopdelMetagenome_13_FD_206181 | JGI IMG/M metagenome (GOLD analysis project Ga0325411, IMG submission 206181) | Populus deltoides microbial communities from Bellville, Georgia, United States - Xylem-PdIQD-R4 | ecosystem: Host-associated > Plants > Phyllosphere > Stem > Wood/Secondary xylem... | reverse complement strand
TCGACGGATCAACATCTGCCGGTTCAAGTTTAATGTCTTCTACTCTAATAACGTCAATGAGACACGGGTAGTCGTTTGTTTGATGCTGACATAACAGTTAATTTTTAAAGTGTATTTTTAGGAAAATATTGAAATAATATATATTTTTATATTTTTTAAATTTTATTTATGACATCAACCCATTAAAATAATTAAAAAATTAATTTAAAATAAATAAAAAAATCTTAAATCTTTTCAAAAATATTTTTAAAATCCAAAAACATACTGTACTCGTAGAACTTGTCCAGGAAAATTATAGAAATCTTTCCAAAACAAATGAGATCTCAACGTTTCTGTAACTTTACAAGCAATATCAAGTTATTGACTTTTTGTCATGGCTGTAAAGCCCCTGTAGGCTGAAGACATTTTTAGTACCCACTCGCAATCAAGCACCCTATGGCCCCTCTCATGGAGATGTCTTCCGTACCCTATATTTGGGACATAAGATGTATTCGTGTCGAATTCTAGTAGCAGCCGTATAATAATATTGTACTAATGATTATTTTTAAAAAAGTTTTTTTTATTTATAAATATATTAAAATAATTTTTTATTTTTTATATTTATTTTTTACATGAAAATATTAAAACCATCTGAAAATAAAAAAAAATATAATTAAAAAAAAAGATTTTCGAAATTTTTTAATATTACTTTTTCAAACATAAAAACAAACTAGCTGTAGAGGTATAGATAGGTTCACCGCATACTTAACCTTCAAGATTTGCAGCTGTAAGAATTTGGTTTCATTCACTACATGCCACCTTTTTCTTTTTGGTTTTTCGACGAAGGGGTTAGGTGCTTTTACAGCATACAGAGACATCTTATTGAACAGACTGTAAGAAGTTCAGGAAAGAAACAATTTTCCTGAACCAGCACAGGTTCACTAAGCAATTGAGCACAGCCACAGATTTGACTCAAAATGAGTTGGCAACTTCTCCCTCTGTGTATGTGTATGTGTCTGTGTTTTTACCTAGATGGCTTTAAACCAGCATAACCATTTTTGCTAGCTTATTAATTAGCACTCGCATGCTAACTATGGGTTGGTGCCATGGTAAAGCAAGGACAGAAATCACACAATGTGATATGAGCTTTGATTTTCTTCATTTTCTTGCCCATGACATGATTTTGTGGGCTTCAGCTCATACAGGCACCACCACATAGCCAAGAAAAGGCCCTCATGTTCACATGATGGGTCCCTATGCATGCCTGCCTGCACAATGAACTAAGATGTTTCCAAAAACACCATTAACAGTTCACTTGTAAGAGTCACTGGTTTCTTTCGAGTCACAATCATATGGGATGGAAATGCAATTGCTGATAGGTTTGTGGAAAATATAAATGAGCCTTCAACTGCTAACCATCCAGTATCACATGCCAACACTCCAAACCTTCCATGAATTCTACACGATATTTATTTGAGGCATTCTGGCGTTCAAACTGATGAGGCAAATAAAATAAAAACAAAAATAATATGTGGAAATGACTGCTCAACATAATGGAGAATGGACCCAACTAATTCCAACACAAATCTCAATCACCGAATTCAACTATGCTTTCCTTGCCAAAGTGAAACGTAAAAGGCCTTGACTTGGGAGTTCATTCCTGTTCCATTCTACTTTTATTCAGGAAAATCGGGTCCAGCAGATGACCGTGGAAAAGGGCTGGAAAGTTTAATCACTATTGACTCCCTGACTTGCTCAGAAAATCGTGAAAATCCCTCCAGTATGGAAGATGAGACATGGAAGATAAAGCTTTTTGTCACATTTAAAGGTTGTAACAAATGCCAAGACAAATAGTTCGTCAAAATGTAATCAACATACAAAGCCAAAAAAAAAAAAATTATCTGATAGAGACTAAATTCTACATCAAATTACTTCCAAAGTGATTTTGAAAGAATAAAACGCTAGCTCAGACACAAGGCTACGCATAAAAAATCTGGTGTAAATAATTTAACTGTGGTTTATTACATTCCAACATGCTAGGTTCCTCTGGGGAAAGAATATCTCAGCAGACGTAAAGACTGTTGTTCACAAAGCATGGCAGATTTGTATTGTCATTAAAGAAGCAAGACACAAAAGGTTCATCACAAGCTAGAATTAAAATTAAAACTAGAACATGCATTATATTTGAGAATGCTTAAGAAAGCTAGCATCAGTTTGTTGTAAAGGAACATGAATTAGGTTCTTGTTTGCAGTGAATATATAAAATTCCATGTATAGTAAATTTCTCTAGGATCATTACTGCTTGCATTTAATATTTCATAAATGATATTGCAATGACAAGCTTAGACCTACCAAATCAAGTTGGTGTGCCTAGCTCAACCCCCCCTATACAGATATCCTTTCCAGTTCTGGTTTGATAGATAATTTTGTTGCCTCACTACGGAACACTAGGAGTGCAACAATTCAGAATGTTTTCTACTTTCACTTCTTATCAGCTCTTCCTTGATGGCAAGCAAGAGCTCCAAGCTTAGAATGAAGGGAAAAACCTGTTAAGGTTCCAAGGTAATGCATAGAATTCCTCGGTCCTGGTGTCTTGACTAAAATATCTGAACTTCGCCCACCAGTGCCTGCCACTGTCTCGGCGGGTTGTGCTGTGCCCCCGACTGTGAGTGCAGTCCAAGAAAAAAGCAACTATAAGTGCCACTGTTGCTGGGGACGAGAAGATCACTTGAATTGCATCGTTGAACTGAAGAGAAATCAGAACAACTCCATCAAAAAATATGAATCTCTTGATAAACTTATTGGAGAACGATTAAGCTATAAGATAAAATGCAAATCAATCATACGCACCCAGGTGGCTCCAGTGTGAACAGGGCCACGGCCAGAAACCAAAAGGTACTCATTGAAGTACTGTGGCACAGAAAGGCCCAAGAAGAGAGAAAAGCCAAGGACGAACTTTGTTCTGAAGCTATTCAGGTTGCAGAACTGGAGAAGTCCCAGACCAGCAGAAGCTGCTTACCCCACAATAATAAAACAGTTAGAAGTTGATTTAAACAGTTTCCTTGAAGAGAGGTTGGCAGCAAAACAAAGGAGCATATCTAACTCTTAAGAGCTGTTACAAAACAAATTGATTCTTTTTATCCCCTACATTCAAAAACATGTACAAATACATTGATTCTCAACATGTTCCTCTTATGAAGATCCCATCATATTCTGAATGCAACCATTGAGTTGTTATGCAAGCTTGGTAAGAAAATGCCAGCCGGTGAAAGCTTGGTAGGGATCAATCTTCCCACCGAACAGGCAACCACAATGAAAAATCTCATGGAAACTAAATTCATTTTTCCTGCTGCTCGCTATTTCACTTACCATAGTGATTCTTATCGATTCAGTCCATTCTTGAGTTAGGCATGACATTAGGTTTTATAGAAACTAAACATAAGTTAAGTAATTTTAAGCAAAGTTCACGTGCAGAATTTCAAGAATTCTAAGTACACATTATGTTGACTTTCAGTCGTCTCAAGTGTTCCAATCTTCATCACTGCTATTCCTCTTCTAAAACCAGGCAAACCGTCGCAGTGAGCATCATTTTACCCCTTGGTAAAATTGATTGATAATTTAGAATCCAACACCGAAATAATAGAAAAGTAATACCTACCCACATAGGCGAAGAGGACACAGTAAAGAGCTGCCACAATTGGCAATGGTATAGAAGCAAGAACAGCCCCAAATTTTCCTGTAAAAGATGGATTGCAACACCATAAGAACAATTACTGTGTGAACAATACAAAGATGGTGCTAGATTTCTATTTGCAAATTGATCAAGACTTCAAGTCGAATGATTGGGGAAAAGAAAAGGAGCCTTTTCAAAAGGACAGTAGTCGATAATCATGACAGGATAAATAGAGAATCTAATAACATTGATTGAAATGACAAATGAAATTCTATTATTTCAGTGAAAAAAGTAATGAGAAAAAAGAAAATAAAACAATGCAGTGTCGAATACTACACCTAACACAGAAAATAAAAGCATAAAGCCAGCTGATATTTGAACGACTCTTCGACTTCCAACTCGAGTTAATCCCACAAGACCTGCATTTTCACTGTAAGCATAAAAGAACAAAATCAGATCACAGGAGAGAATGCTAGAATTAGGACATCCATCAATTCAGTACACCCAACGGCAGCAGTATTTTACATCTATGCATCAACAGAGCATCTTAAACAAGCAACATAATAGTTTGTAAATAAACATATGGATTGTAAATCAAGATCCTTAACTCTAATCGATCGAACCAAATTCGGCTTTCATTCAGGTTTCTCTCTAACATTACCAAACAACAAAACAAATTTTACAACTGAGACCATGGAATTCCACCATATTGGACATGGACATGAAGGTTTGCTAATCATTTTGCTTGTAGATTATAAATACAGTAAACTATAGTCAAACGAAGGTCGGGTTATCAGGACATTCTCAACGAACAATCCATTCTTCAACAAAAGCAAAAAAAAACTAACTTGGAAAGTTTAAAGTCATTACACTGAAGCAGTGGACCCATTTCCTGTACCAAACAATCCATCCAGCAAAGTTCCAATTCCCTGGGTATTATAAAAGTTAGGAAAGTGATTTGTGTCCAGAAACAACAAGTGGAATGTAACAGGTCAGAAAAAATATATAGTGAGACACCATTGGATCATGTCCTACCAGCCATCCAATACCGCGGCCGAATACAGAAGGAGGCAGATGAGTGGCACTCCCATATTGATATGCTGCAATAATGGTACCAGTAGACTGCAGAAAAATAAAACGACACCAATAGAGTTAAATAAAAAAGAGGAGTGCTTGTTAGGAAACTTTCAGCAAGGAAGCATGATCATAGAACAGGAGCTCAAGACCAAGAACTTCAAGCGATTCATGCGAGCACGCACGGTGTTTGCTTTGTTTACATTTGTGAAAGGGTTCAAATTTTCCTCCACATACGAATCATCACATTTCACAAAAGAAAGTATCGGCATCCATCTCTTCAATGACAACATTTATGGAACATTAACAATATTTACAGAGCAAGCATATACAAGCATAATTTAGAACTGGCTGAATCCTCACTGTCAGCAAAGCTAGCATAGGCAAACCATTTTGTTTGGCATCTACAAAGGAAACATAGAAAGGAACGCTCTTGGTAATTCATACCTCAATAGCTGCAACCAAACAAGCAGCTATCATGGAAAAAACATTGCCAGCATTAAAAGTAGGACCCCCCCATTGAAATGGATATGGAAACTTTATCCTGAACACATAATTCAACTTGTGAATTTATATTATTAGAGTATGAATGCAATTAAATGATTCAAGGTTTTGTTGATGGATCTAAGCTCACCATGGAGCAGCACCAATGAGCCCAGCACGATCAACACGACAGCTAAGTTGGGTGTTTGGAGGCTTATTATTATATGCACCAGCAACAGTCAAAACTGCTGCATATGCCCACACAACTGCAACTGAGAAAAGGACTGCATACCGACTGTATAAACTGCTCCATGATTTCATCATATGAGGAACATACTGCAATATCAGTGGTTGCCGTAAGAAGAAAAACCTCAAGAATATTAGATAAAAAAACAGGTAACCTCTCTCAAACTTGTATACAATTAGAGCACATAATTGGATAGAAAAAGATCCTTCCATTCTCAAATTTAACATTCTTTTTCAGGATATCCAAGGCCCGCCATCGAAAGAGGAGAACATACTGAGGACACAAGGACCTCGCCTAGGAAACTAACCCTGCTGCTTTATTTTCCTACTAACAAATGCAAATTTTATTGAAAAAGATTATGGTTCTTGCTAATAATCTATTCCACCAACAACGAATAAACACATAAATATCAGTTAAGATCAATACATAGGCTCTGATCTTACATCTATGTTTTCAATTCTAAAAATAATGCACTCCTTCGATTGACGATGAAATAAACAAGAATGGTCAAGGATGCCGCTCACCTGAGATATAAAGACCACCAGAAGAAGTGCTGGGAGTCCAATTTCCACACATTTCGCCAGCTACAAGCATGAACCAATAGAGAGCATATTAAGCAAAATTAATCCCCGAATGGAAGAAGCAGCAGCACTGAAAAAACTAGTTCCATCCATAACACAACTAGCTTCGTAGATCAAGTCTACTAGACAGCGCAAAGCTTAAACAGCCTTCTATTCGAGCTAAAATATCTTTTGAGGCAACCAGCTAAAGATATGAACACAATTTTTCTAACGACTGCTATACGCTCTCCAGTTGGAAATTGTAGGAACAGAGGCAAGATTAGCTAGGAAAGCTGTTGGGAAATGCACAAGGAAGAAAGACGTTTAAGACATGACTGAAGAGGTCATTGTCTAAAAATGATCCGTGGTATGAACTCAAGGAAGAAAGACCGGAAGTCCTGCTTCCAAAGAAGTTTTCCATCAATAAGTAAGAAATCATACAAATATGATAGCAAAAATGTTTTGCTTGTCTCCGCGAACAGAACGGGCTTTGCAAATTATTTTGAAGCACAATCACCAATAGAAGAGGTTTGGAGCTTGAGATTTAACTATCACTCTAATCTTTATACATTAATTACCCCTGCAAAAATAAGTTGAATTGGGTGTTTAGCCCTCTTACTTGTGAGAATCCATGTGCATAAAGCCCTAGTCCAGTGAGAATCACAAGAGGTACTGCAGCAAGAGGGCTGAGAAATCTGCATCACAGAACATGAAAACCAAGCTTCCTTAAGCAAGTGAATGATGCATCAAGTCATCCCAAATGCATTAACAAGCTATCACAGCATCATACCTCGCAAAAATCCTCCAGAATCCAAGGAAACCAATTATCATTTGAAAGAATGAAGCGATAATAATTGCTCCTTGTACCGCTCTCATAGATTGCTTAAACCTCTAATAACCAGCCACAAATGTGATAGAAAAATCATAATCAATTCTAACTTAACTCTTTTAACTTTCCTCGTGCTCTTCCCAAAATAGCTAGCAAAATTAATCATTTCCTTTCTTATTCTACCAGATAAAGAAAAACTAAAGCATAAAAGTTGGACAAATGCATTCTCGAAATGAGGGAGGGGACTAAACTAACCTGCCGTGGGCTAAGGAATATGACATTAGTACTACTGTTAGTAGATAAAGCAATGGTAATTGTGGGGATAATAAAAGCATAGGATCCCCCAATAACCACAGGAAGCCGAGTGCCGAACCAAGTCTGCAAAAGCGTGTTTATCCCCGCCACGAAGACCAATGTGTTAATCATCTCAGCCTTCTCCACCTAAAAAATCGAAACAAAATTTAAAGGAAATTATAGAAACACAAAACTTGCAATCAAAATCAAAATCTGTTAATCACATGGGGTCTTTACATTGCCACCGCCCATCAAAGGAACGACTATGGAAGGGATGATCACACTAGTCCCGAGCATCACCAGATAATGCTGAAATCCAAGTAGTATTGCTTCAGCTGCATCCAGCAGAACAAGTTTTTAAAATCAAATTGATTTTCTGTTATAGAATATAGTTTGAATTGCACCATCATCGTTAGCAAGCACTAAGATTACAAATAAATATATATTTAGTGAATTATTTGTCCCTTTTTCTTTCCTTTTCGGGGTGAAATTTTGTTTCGGTTACTCAAAAGAAACTGGAGAACAATGAATTTAAGTATTAACGAGACTCTCATTTATCACTGAAAGTTCCACGAATACAGTCACAATTCATTTTAGGTAAACAATACCTTATATCCTAATTCCATTTAAGAAAAAAAATAGATGATTCCAAAGTTCGTCTTCGTTTTCTCCCTCTGCTTTTCTCGGTAACCAAGCAACTCTTTTGAAACACAGAGATAATAGTAACGCATTAGGTCTTTGATCGTCAATACAACAACATTCGGATTTGAAAAAATAAATAAAGTAAAAGTAAAATTTAACAAAACATAAGCAAATGCAGAGCTCGAGAGTAAAAGTTCATCAATAGGAGCTCGCAAAACAAAGCAACAAGAACAAATGTTTAGAATTTTCATCGTGCGATGCAAGAGAACGTGTAACGAGGAGCAAGAAACAGAAGAGGGACGACAAAGAAGAAGAAGAAGAAGAAACACAGAGGCAACAGAATTCCCAAAATGCATTCATACTTAAGACGCAAACAAACTGAGAAAAAGAGTAATTACGCCAAGGAGGAGAACTGGAGACGCAGAAATCAACGCCAGGGTGCTGGTCTTTAACAGGAAATGGAACGAACTCATCAACCTTGGCAGCGCCTCCCACTGCCATTGTTTCTCTGTTTTTCTCAGAAGCAAACAAGAAGAGGCTCTAATAAAGAGAGAAGCGTTGTAGTACTACCCTATTAGAGGAGGAGGAGTTGGGAGTTAGGCAGTGATTGTTGTGACTAAATGCTATCTCCTTTTCTTTCAAGTACTTAGGATTTTTGGAACTTGAGAGAGATTTTATTCTTGCAAGGAAGAAAGCTACCAACTGCAGCAGATTGAGAGTGACTCCTCCGCTATACTCTTTGTACTCTCGTCTTCTTTTTTTCTTTTTCTTTTTTATGGGAATCTAAATGGCAGTTTTACCCCCTGTGAGATCAAGATCGATTCATGGTACTCACACTTATAAATGAGATACTGTGCTAATCAAGGACCAGGAATGGCAATCGGTTTGTTAATGGTGGGTGGCCAAATAAAACCTGCGATGGATGGAGTTTCTTTCAAGTAACGAGTTTCTTTATGGTCAAGACTGACGTTTCGCTCTTGATCTCTGTTCATGATGTATCTGTTACGTGAATGAATCTCCAGGCTAAATAGAATGAAGAAGGAATTAGTCTTTGGTTTGGTTTGGTTATTGATTAACCAAATTAATTGCTGGGAGGGTCACCAATAATTTGGACATGTTTCTCCTTCATATATAGTCGTCGTGGCATTTCATCTGGAATTAGTCGTGTGAAAAACATGAGATTAATATTCTTCAAACCTAAAATCTTGTCTTCAATAATCTCGTAACTTCCCGCTATCTGCTTAGACTCTTTACAAGCTCACGCTGTCTCGCCAACCAAGGTGACTAGAATTGTTCGTTACAGAGAACAAGTAAATTATGTAAATTTTAATTTATATTTAAATCAAAAGGAATAATATTTTTCTTTTAAATTAATGGGTTTAATTTTTTTATGATGAATAACCTCTCGTGGCGGTCTAATGATCCATCCCCTCCATAAAATCCATTTCGTATTTTAATAAAATGTGCGAATTAATAATACAGGTTCTTCCCTATTTCGTTTAGCAACTAGAGAGGTTGGTTTGGCCACCAACGATTGTCATGTATGGAATGACCTAAAGCTATGATCTTGACTAGATATCGATATATTATGACTCTCTGTCTTTCTCATCCCATTCGCTTGCAGTTCTTGTAGGAAATTGGGAAATTAAATTGGTCAAGAAATTGTCTTCTCTCCCTTTTTATTTCTGATATTCTCAACTGAACTGTACCGTACAATTCTTCCTGCGCGATTCATCATCAAAACAGCTGGTCTTTTAAGCAAGAAATCCCTTACGCCTTCTGATCCTGGCAACAAGGGGAAATGTGAGTGATGGCTCCGGAGCAATCTCGACCTGCCGTCGTAGTTGTACTTTAATAATAAAGTAAATGATTTACCTTCCGTCCCGGATCCCGTGATTTGAAAGTGATGGCGATCCTCAGCACCTGCGCCCATAGCACTCTGCACCCTGCAGGCATAGATCTTGACACTGCAGTCACGTTTATTTCCTGCTAATAATTTTCCCACGCTATTTATGGTTTTTTTTATATAAAACAAATAGCATTTTAACTATAATATTTTTATAAATATTTTATAAAATCATGACCAATGTAAAATCCTTTTTGTATATTTACTATTTTATCGATTTATAAAATCATTGGACAATACGTACGTGGACTGGCAATTTAATTATTACCAAAATGATACCTTAAAAACTTGACAATATCACGTAATATTTTTTATTTTGGATTGATTATTTATTTAATAGAGTGATAATATTAATTTTTTAAAATGTTATTTTACATGAAAATATATTAAAATAATATATTTTTTATTTTTTAAAATTTGTTTTTAATATTAATATATAAAAACGATTTGATAACAAAAAAAAACTAATTTAAATAAAATAAAAATTAATTTTTTTTCAGAAATACTCTTAAAATATAAAAATAAACATTCTTGTGGGAAATACATTACCTTGATGGGGGGCAAAAACTAGAGCATACCTAAATAAAATTGCTTATGGTATGGGAGGAAAAAAGATCCAAATTCTGACTCCGAATCTGGCAAATATATAAATCGATATAGGCGTATGAGCTGCTACCCTCCTCCTCACTTGATTGCAGCCAATACTGGTGTATAGGTTCAATCATTCACGTTGTCAGTGACCAAACGCTAGCATTATTTTTTAGTCTACCCAAATTATTTGATTGAATGAGGTAAATTTATTTATTTATATTGGATAATGGATCAAGTCGGGAACTACTCTAGTTTTTTCGAGTAATTTTGGTTTCGGGTAAGAGAAAAAAAAATTAAGTACCCAGCATTGTATTTCTTTCTGTAAGAAGAAATTTATATATTACTTTTAAGAACTTGACTATCGGTTTCCAAACCGCAAGACCCAGTTGGTGGGGTTTCTTGTTAGATAACTCAAAACATAATAAATCTCATGGTTTAAATCGTATTAATTCGAATTCTGATACAACTAAATCAATAGAATTACTTTTTTTGTAGTTTAACTGGCCTGAGAAGAAGAAAAAAATAGATGGGAGAATTCAGGTAACCTAAAAAACATATCAAGTCGGGTTTCGTGGCAAAAAAGTTTCGTATTGGTTTTTACCTGATTCAAATACCCTTTTGTGATCCATTTTGCCGGTTAGCAGACCCTCACAATCACCACTAATTAACAGGTGGATGGATCTCATTACAGATGCAGGTGGGAAGCGACGCTGATTAATAAAGAGCCGTTTATTTCTGATCACCTGTTCTTTCTTGCCCTTGTCTGATGAGATGCCAACTAATTGTATGGTGGATTGCTACCTGTTCCTCAACTGAAGCACCAGTTTCCTGCCTTTGTTATGGGTGATAGATATACATCACAAAAGTTTTTTTTTTTTTTTCAGAGTGTATCATTCAACAGTAATTGTCATGCCGGACTTCATAACGCATCTTGTTGGCGTATTGTTTTCAAACCTATTAAAAACACCTAAATATTATCATACCAGTCCATATAAAGGAAGAAAAGGAAAACCACAGTTGATAGTTGCAGGTTGCTGCATTAACATCTATCAGAGAAAACACTAATTAAAGGGGGGAAGCGGGCACTTCTGGGAGCCGATCGAGCGTTCCATCCTCTTTGTGTTGACGTTTTATGTTTACAGATCATGAGAGATGGCAACAGAAGCTACTGCTAATTCCCGAGTCTAGACGAAAACTAATTCACTAAACCTACCTGGAACCGTCCTTCTATAAAGGGACTGTGTGGAAGCTGGGCCATTGTTATTTCGAGGGAAATGGAAAATGCTTTGTTGCCTATGGCATTCCGATCCTAGTTGGGCCAGCTCTATATCTTCTGCTCCAAATAATTAGAGTTCGATTACCCATTTCTTAAGAGATTATTGTCATTACTTAATACAGTCGATGGGTTAATTATACTTCAAAGTGTAATCTTCTGGCTCTGTCCTTTTTTTTTGTTTGGGTTAGAAGGCCACTGGGTTCATAAGTTGACAGCAGACTAATAATTCCTCTCCTCCCTTAAGAAAACAACATTCAATTTCAGGTTTCCCGGTATTACCAACTAGAGTAACTGGCATCCCCGACAGAAGTTATTTTCTCGGTTACCAACTAGAATAACTGGCATCCCCGACAGAAGTTATTTTCTAGTGGCATTTCCATTCTCTCCCTCCCTTTATACCTGGGGATGGGCCCTCATGAAGGGAGAAACTCACTATTTAGGCTTCGTGAGGAAACGGGCCAGGATATAAGCCTTTTCTTTTATTTCTTTCCTTTTCTTTTTACAGGGATACCAGTTTAAAGTCCGCGGTAAAAGAAAAACATGATTTGGATTTGGAAAATAATTCAAGATGTCTTGTGTTTTTTAAAACCTATGTGTAGTTAATAAGCGGTTCTTGGCACCGGTTTCGTGAGAATTTAGATATATTAAGTGGCATTGAAGATTTTGTTTTTTCGATACAGTTTAGATGCATGCACCGATCAACTTGGTCTGCTCTCTCGAGGTGTTTCATGATGTTTTCTGGTATTGTTTACAATTTCTTAGAAACAACCCACACGTACATATCTTACACGCGCAGCAAACTTTTTTTAATTATCATCCAGATTAATTATTATTGGTTTGGCAATTAAGTTTGGAAAGTTTTGAATTTAGTTCCTAGCGCTTCAACTGTTTTAAATCAATGAAATTACTTTTTCTTGTTAATCTAAGCATCAATCAATTACTAGATTTTTCTTTGGACACCACAAAGATTTCATGTGGATCAAATAAAAG
>Ga0325411_1006767_pt1 | contig 12544 bp, 7 predicted proteins | sample PopdelMetagenome_13_FD_206181 | JGI IMG/M metagenome (GOLD analysis project Ga0325411, IMG submission 206181) | Populus deltoides microbial communities from Bellville, Georgia, United States - Xylem-PdIQD-R4 | ecosystem: Host-associated > Plants > Phyllosphere > Stem > Wood/Secondary xylem... | reverse complement strand
TTTTTTTTAATGTAATAAAGATCACTAAGAACATGAGGATTTTTTTTTGTAATGCTATAAAACCCGAGCAAGAAGATAAACCTTGAAATCCATTGACTTAGATCTTTGCCTGGCACGAATTTCCAACAAAACTATAAAAGAGTTAACTCAATATAAATTTGTTTATTTAATAGGTTCAAAGGAAACTTGGATGACTGATGTTTATTTTAAAAAAACTAATGTTGAACAATGAAATCAAGAAAAAAACAATAAGGCAAAAAATAAAAGGAGATGTCGGGCCAGATCAACTTTTAAAACCTGTAACCCGTGGTTATAAGACTGGAAATACCATACATGAAAAACAATGAAATTCAATCCCCAACAAATATTATGTTGAATGAGCACATCTACTTTTAAATCTCGCAACCCAGGGTTATTAGACTGTAAATAATATACATGGAAAAACAATGAAACTCAATCTCCAACAAATCTTACCTTGAATGATGAATTATCATTATCATTACTATTACTATTATCATCTTTATTATTATTATCATTGCTACTATTATTACTATCACTACTACCACTGTTATTATTATGATAACTATTACTATTATTATCATTGTTATCGTTATTACTGTTAATATTATTGTTTTTTTTTATTTCTATTGTTATTGTTAATAGTATTATTATTAACATCATTATCATTATCTTTAGCATTAGCATTAGCTCTATTAGTATTATTATTATTATTATTATCTATTAGTATTATTATTATTATTATCACTATTAATAACATTAATACTATTATAATTACTATCGTTGTTGTTGTTATCACAATTATTATTATTGTTACTATCATCATCATGATTATTGATATCATAACCATTATTACCATCATAATAAATTTTGTTAATTTTTTACTGCAATGGTGGCAAAATTATAATTTTTAGTTTTTTTTTAGAAAAAAAATTTTCTTATATTTTCTTTTCTCTTTAGACTTGATATTTTTATCATTTTACACTTAATCTATTTATCATCATTTTTTTCCTATCTTTATTTTTTTGTAATATTTAGTGTTTTCTTTTTTGCTTTACACAATATTATTTTTTATTTTTTACATTTTGAATATTTATCACTCTATACTTGATCTATTTAAATCAATTTTTTTTGTTCTTATCTTTATTATTTTGTAATTTGTTTTATATTTTTTTCTTTACATTTTTTTAATTATTATACAAATACTAAGAAAATAGTGTTTCACTATAGCAATTGTAATATTGTTTTATTTTTCTATTGCGTTAAAATTAGCTTGAGATTTTTTTTACGCATATGATCTTTATTATATTTTATTATATATAAGCATCAAATTTTTTATTAACAATTATATTTTTTTTACTCAATGTTAAAAAATACGTTAATAACATCTACACATTAATTCTTTTGTGTTAGAAAAAAAATTATTTGACCTTTTTTCTTTGCATTTATTAGAAAAAATTGTTGTCAATGTATTTAATTAAATGCATGCACATGCATTTTGATTGATAATTAGATAAAAAAAAACACATTTGAAAAGCTTGAATTTTTTTTCCAAGAACAATAATCCAACCCATGGTGAAACGTAGTTCAAATAACTAGTTACCGCTATTACTATTACAGTATTACTATTACCATTATTACTATTACTATCACAATTATTAATATTATTATCATAATTATTACTATTATTGTCACCATTATTATCATAAAAACCTAATATTACTATCACTATTTTTTTCATCATTACTATTATTATATATATTATTACTATTTTTACCACCACCACCACTACCACTATCATTACCATTATTACAATCATAATAAACTATTACTATTACCATTATTATCACTATTAGTAGTATTATTAGTATTATTGTTATTATTATTATTATTATTATTATTATTATTACAGCTACTATAATTACCATTATTATTATCACTACCATCACCACTACTGTTTTTGTTGTTGTTGCTGTCGAAATAACAAAAACCATAAACTTGATTTGAAAGATAAAATTAAAAACCATAAAAACTTTGACAAACACGCAGGGGAACAAATAAGAAATCATAAGAAGAAGGACCAAACTAAAGTTAATATTATTATTATTGAAAAAAATTTATAAACTTGATTTGAATTATAAAATTGAAAACTACAAAAACTTTGACAAAAGAGCCAAGAAAAAAAACTAAAAAATCAAAAGTAGAAGGATTAAATCGAAAAATATTATATATACAAATTAAAATTGAAGGATTAAATTGAAAATAAATAAAAACTTTAACAAAAGAGAAAATGACCAAAATAAAAAAAATCAAAACTAAAAGGATGGGTTCTGAAACATCAACAACAACGAGGGCTATTTTTAGGTTTTCAGGGATAAGAAAGAGAAATGAAAGGAAAGAAAAAGTTCACCAGCAATGAACCGATCACTTTTAAATGACACGTGCTATCTATTAAGGAAAAAAATACAACGAAGAACAAGATGAGACAATAAAATTATATTTTCAACAACCGGGAGGTGCTATACACGCTACTTAAAATGCACGGTGCTTTTTGCATGCTAACAACTTTTTTAATTTTAAAAATAATAATTAAATAGTAAATTATATTATCACCTTCGACTACTTCAATAATTACTTCAATAATTAAAAAAAAATGATATGAAAAAATATCAATACCACTTTGTCAATGAGTTAATATTTTTAACTTCAAGGTCAAATATGTAATTTTATTATATTAAAAAAATAAAATGCTAAAAAATATCCTTGTCCATGATTAAATAATTTTTTATTTTAAGGGTAGCAAAATCATTTGATTGTGCAAAGAAAAAAAAAAAGAAGACAAAAACACTTCTAAATAATTCTAAAATGATTAAAAAAAAAAACTATCTTCCCCTTAAAGAACAATAATTTAAAAGATTTGTTTTTAAATAAAATCATTATTCTCCTATTATAATCTATATAGGTGTGTCTCTCTCTTCCATGTAAAATGAACCGGCTCTTCTACAACACCCCTTTCAATTGTTACTAATTTGCTAACCTATCCTCCTCTCCCTCTTTCTTCCTAAGGATATTAGGGTTTATCGCGCATCCTCTTTCTCTCTCAAAAAATACCCCTTCCCCTCACGATGCAGATGGATCCAACAAAGAAGCGCAAGCTCGAAGAAAACGGCATCGTATCATCCACCACGGACCTAGACTCTCCTTACAAACTAACCCCTCAAGACGCCCGCAAGATGATGGAACGCTTCACGCCTGACCAGCTCCTCGATATTCTTCAAAACGCCGTCGTACGCCACCCAGACATCCTTGATGCCGTTCGATCCGTCGCAGACCCCGACGCCACGCAACGGAAGCTCTTTATCCGCGGCCTTGGCTGGGAAACCACAACGGAAAATCTCCGAAATCTGTTCTCTACTTACGGCGAATTAGAAGAAGCGGTTGTAATCCTTGATAAAAACACCGGAAAGTCGAAAGGGTACGGTTTTGTTATCTATAAGCATGTCGATGGTGCGTTATTGGCTTTGAAAGAGCCCAGTAAGAAAATTGATGGGCGCGTGACTGTCACGCAACTAGCGATAGCGGGGAATTCAGGTGCCAATAATAATAATAATTCTTCCGCCAATCCTGGTGTTGTTGATGTTGCAATGCGGAAGATCTATGTAGCGAATGTGCCGTATGAAATGCCGTCGGATAAGTTGTTGAATCATTTTGCGCAGTATGGGGAGATTGAGGAGGGTCCGTTAGGTTTTGATAAGCAAACAGGGAAATCGAAAGGGTTTGCGCTTTTTGTTTATAAGACGGCAGAAGGAGCGCAGGCTGCTTTATTAGAGCCGGTGAAGATGATTGAAGGGAGGCAGTTGAATTGTAAGTTAGCAATTGATGGGAAAAGAGGGAGGCAGCCTGGCGGGGGGCAAGGACCAGGGCAAGATGGATTGCAAGGACAGGTGCAGGGTGGGAATGTTCATGGAGATAGTGGAATGGGGATGGTGCTGCAGACAGGGTATGGCGCGCCAGGTGGATATGGTTCTTATGGTGGTGCGTTTTCGAGTGGCGTGCCGCCAATGGGTGGTCATCAGCAGCAGCACCATCATCCTGCTGCTCCTTTGAATGCTTCACTGGGTGGGCCTGGGTTGGGGTCTCAGGGGGTAGGTGGTTTGAGTGGTACTGGGGGTGGTAGTTATGGCCCACCTTATGGTGGGTATGGTGGACCAGGTTCTACAGGATATGGTGGATTGGGTGGTGGTGGTGCCGGCGTCGGTGCTTCTGTTGGTGCGTCTTCATCATTTAGGTTGCCACCAAGTTCAGTTGGAATGCCTACTGGTGGATATCCAGATCCTGGGCAGTATAGCTTGTCATCATCAAATGCTTCATTTCCAAGTCAGCATCAGGGAGCATCCCCTGCACCAAGGGTTCCATCCGGGGGAATGTATCCAAATTTGCCACCTTACTATTGAGGTAGTAAATTGGGTTTAAATTAATTGCTTTGTGATTTCTTGCATTATTTGGTGCTGTTGAATGGCTTGGTTTCTATGTGTGCTTGTTGTTGGGATGGTTTCTTTTCCTTATATTTGCTTGGTTTGTTTGCTTTGCTTTGTGAAAAAATTGTGTATGTTTGTTCACTGTATGATTTGTCCATGGTATTTGCTTTTATGTCGTTTATGTTGATTTTCTTGACCTCTATTACAAGGTCATGCTATGGGGTGAATCAGTGATCTAATGTGTTCCTTAATAGCATTCATGTGGTTTGTTGTCCATCTATTTCATGTGTCCCTAGTTTTTTCTCTGCTGTCCATTTTTCTGCATCCTGTCTTCTCTATTTTTTGTGAGTCTCCACTCTGCTGAAATGTTTGACAATAGGTTGAACATGTTCAGATCTACAAGAATCAGATTGTGATACCAGAAATGATGGAGGTGTAAAAGCAGCTTGTTGGCCTCATAGACATAACTGTTATTTGTTTTTGACTGGCTAATTTCAGTCTGTTTAAGCTTTGGGCTGATAATCTTAGCTAGTTAGATGAAAGTATGAAATGGGAAAGAAGATTTGTGCTGTCTTCTTTGGTTTTTAAGGGAATAGGGGAGATGAAATGAAAAGGATTAAAATTTCCGTCTTTGACTTAAGTAGCAGGCAGAGAAATGCTGTGAATGGAAGAATTTGTTCAAATTTTTACCATGGATGCCCACCAAAAAATTCCTTTTGTCTGCCCATATTAACTCCTTCACCATCTCATAGTTACTGAGTTGTTCTTAGACATTGGTATGAAATAGTTATGAGCCATGAAAGTTCCTCTGGCTTTGTTGAAACTAGGAAGAATAGCAAGGTCCCATTTGTTTCATGTAAAAACTAACATGCTTTCAAAAATATGTTGTTTTTCATTGTTTGGTTACGTTAGTGAAGACTAGAAAATAATTGTTTTAGTATTTGGTATGTGTGAGAAATAAGTGTTTAAAAGGAAAAGACAAGAGTTGATTAGTGATGGTGCTAGAGTTATGTAATTCACTCATCCTCCTTGAATTTTCAATCATTCCAGATTGCGCAATCCCAATCTTGGTGTGTTCGCTATCCAGAATGTGAAATCTGGCGACCCTTGCTCTATCCTTTGCTATAGATTTGCAAGTATTCATGTTTAAATATAAGAGTAAATGTTTAAAACTTATATAATAAATGAAATATTTGGATTTGAAGATATTTGTTATTAATTGGAATCTGAAAAGTTGCTAGGACCATTCAATTTTTTTACCTTTAAAAAAAGCAAAGAAGGAAAGGTGATAATTGTGTAGAGGTGTGTGCCTGTAGAAAATCAAGAGGTTTTTGAGACGGATAATTTGCATGCTATTTTCTAGGACCAAGGGCGAAAATTACCTTATTTTGAAGTTTTAGTCTACATGCAATAATACAATACTTTTATCTTTTGATTATACATGGAAGACTTATAAAAACAAACCACTATTTGAATTAGCAATACTAAGCCTATCTCCCACTAATCGAGTTTCAGGTGGAGGGGGATTGTAGTAAACACATGTATAGCATATCATAACGCACCGCATTCCAAGTAAATTGGGTGATGCTTGAGTTACCTAGAACACGGAACATTATGGTATGCAGTTCGCTATCCCCTTTGGAACGCGGTATGAAAGGGGTAGGCTTAGTGATTGTTTGGCGCTGTGGTAATTTCTACTTTTCAAATTGTTTTTTTTGCCTAAAAAAGCATTAAATTGATGCTTTTTAGGTGCTTTTATGTCAAAAATGATTTTTTTATTAAAAAAATATTATTTTGATGCATTTTTAATTGAAAAGGCATCACCAAATTACCAAACACACACTTAGTATGGTTGCTTTTTCAAGTTGTGGTTCACTTTTGTTCCGGTAGTCCATTTATATGTCACAATTACATGGTTGCACGTGACAAACTTCCAAACTAGATATTTTCGATTCAGGGGGTTATAGAATTAGATTAACACTGGGTGCCGTCCATGATTTAATAACAAAGATTATCTTGTAAAATGTTTTCATCTTGGGAACTGCAAGTTGTTTTCCATTGTTTTAAGCTTATTTTTCCTTTGACCATAAAATATTTTTTGTTGGCCAAGCTTTCCTAGGCAGCCAAACATGGAAAAATGAGGAAAATATTTTATGTGAAACAAACGGAGCCTAAATTTATAGCTTACAGTATTTTGTACTTTATTAAGTTCCTTCTACCTTTTATAAACACATGTGAAATGCATAAGGTGGTTATATATCCGCTTATTTTCTCTTCATCTTATACCCTCATGATATTTTTGGACCATGGCATTAGCCATGAAAAGAAGTGAGGGCAATTTCTTGTGGCTTGTAGGATGGCAGTCTTGCATTAACCATGACTTTCTTTTTGTGAAAGAAATACTTGTCATTAGCTTTATTTGTGAGATGGTTTGTTGGTTGTCTGGTGTCCCTCTCAGTCTGCAGCATCTTTTCTCTGTCTAAAGTACTGTTCTGTTGTTTTGAGCTACCATTCCTTGTATTAAGAACTAGGTCAGATACTGCCTTATTATGTGAAAACCTGGATTGAACCTAGTATGAATCTTCAAATATATTTGCAGCTGTTAACTGTAGCCTTGTACAGCTGTGCTTTTGTAGTTGGATTGTTGGTTTTTGTATTATGAAGATTTCATCTTTTCTTTTCTTCATATTTTTTCCCATTTGAAAAGTCTTCATATATTGAAACTCTTCATGGCCTGCCTGTTTTATTATCTGTACTTTGACATTATGATGATGCTTTGTGTGTTTGTACATACTATTAAAGCCATGGTATTTATAGGTAGCATTCATCTGGTGGCTTTCTTCAGCTGCTCAGCATGACTATTTATCAGGGTTTCTTGTAATTTTCCTTGCGAAGATTCTTTATTGTTTTGCTAGTTTGTTTTTTTTTGTTTATTTGCTTCAAGTTATCATGAGCTTTGTTTTGTGTGATGAATGTTGAATGATCAATTGAGTTGTGCATGGATGTTTGATTCAGGTGTATGACAGCTTGTTGGGCGCAGATGCTTTTTGTGGTACTCGTGATTGCCTGATTGCAGACTATAGGGTCTCTGGTTGATGAATGTATTAGCTGTGCTTTTACACCCGCTTCTTCACTTCATCTGCACTTTTAATCGTGGTTCATTTTTTAGTGTTTGTTCTTTTTTAGATAAACAGTGTTGGTTGTTAAGATGACTGAATAGACTAGTCTTTGTACTCTTGTCAGAAGCTATGCACAAGTTGGAATTAATTAATATCAATAAGACATGAGTATTGATAATATACCTTCCTTGTGCGAATGTGAATTATGCTTGCTTTTGATACTTTAGTTGCAAGGTTCACTTCATGGTGGTTGATATGGATTTTGGGATTCTTTGTTACACTAGTTCTCTGAAAAGTTCAGTACTTGTATTTTCTGTTGCATACTCTTGGAATTGCACCACACACTTTTTAATACTTTATTTACATAGGCTTGTATGATCCCATGCTGATACCATATCTTATGGGGAATCAGACATGACTAATCATCCAGACAAATCAACTGTTTTATGTAATCTTTGTGAAAATAATAAGGCAGAATTGTGGATTTTCTCAAACTCGGAGTTTTTAGGATTTTAGCCAACAAGGAACCTTATAGAATGCATTACATCATGTATTTAATTGTAAATTTTTATTTTACACCGTCAGTTCTTTAGTTAAGATCTTTTTTCATAAGGTTGTGTTTTTTTAATCTAGTGATTTTCTGAAGATGTCCGGGAGTCAGAGAATCTAGTTTTCTTGCTTTTTATGGTTTTTCTCTGGTTGCGTTATGAAGATGTGCTTGGGCAATAGATGTAAGTTTTCTTGTTCAAGCTTTGTTGCATTAAACCACTGAATCCTTCTTATTAAACGTTGTCCAATTCTTAAGTTGGTCGTGTTTTATGGAGGTTGCTTTTTTCTTTTTCTTTTCTTTTATTGGCTTCCAAGATGTCCTCGCGCAATTGATGTTGGTAAAGAAAAGTTTGTTTTTGTTTACGCTTTTCTTTTTAAAGCAATTCTTCATTCAACCACGACTTAGGATTGTGGTCCAATGAGCTGCTTGACAATTTAAACTCTATAATCAAGTAATCAGTGACCTCCCTTGGCATGTGCCCACTCGTGGAAACCACACTGATGGTATTTGCTATTGATCATTTCCCACCGAAGTTTCTTTTATATGTTCAACTAGCCTTTGGGTGTTTGGCCAATAACTGCTGGCATGTGCCAGGTTTTTTGTTTATGGATTTCTAATGATGATGCAAAAATTTAACAAGCTGAGTGGTTTTGATGAAATTTTTATTCAAGTCATTTCTGAAGGTTCTTGCTTAATGATGCTGAACTGATAGATTTGCTCTTTGGTTATGCGTGTAGGCATTTGCATGCATGTTTATGCACTTGTGTTGCTTGCTTGAAGAGAACGCAACTTAGTTTTGCTGTATTGAACATGAGATGTTGCATTTGATTGTTCTTCATCAGAGCTACTTAGTGGTTAATCATTCCCTTTTGCTGTTGGAGATTGACTTGTTAATTTACTGTCATTGCCAGAATAATGTGCACTAGATTTCATGGAACTTGTCCTTCGAAGAGAAGTTTTACAAATTGGTTAAAGTGGCTGGCATCATGGTTTCTGTTTGCTTTTTTCCATAGGATATATCCTTCTATCCGTCAGTTCATATCGTAGTTTGTGTACCTTAGACTATTTAGCTTCTATTGGATGTTGCCAGCTCATCCTCTATTATTCTCATGCCTTTATCGGAACCTAGGATATCATAGTGGTGTGTTTTTTTGGGTGGATGTCTTCTAGCTGCATTTATATTAACCGAATCTCCTTAAACATAATGATTTTAGGTGTAAAAACATGGTTCTGTACTTGATTTTCTTTTCATTTCTACTTAAATCCTTTATTCTTTGTGGATTTTAGATAAGATTGAAATTACATCCCTAGGTTTTTCGACTTGTGGATTTTATCCTATATGTGAATTATCTTTTTCTTGGGGATGTCCATTTTCTTCTCGCACAACTGTGTTGTTTCCTCGTGAGAAGAGAACAGAGATGTTTGTGTTCCCGTGCTTGTTTCACTGGTATTAGGTGCCTTAAAAGGTTATCAACAATTTTCATGCTAAGATGCTGCCAGGAAGTTGATTTGACACCATTTAGGTACTTTTGCTGTGAAATTAGCTGCTCCAGAAAATGTGATTCGGCACACCTTTGTCCTAACAACTGTCACTCCTCTTTTTACCTTTTACTTTTATTGTTTTCTCTTGCAATTTGGTGAGAGGAATATGAGATGACCAGGATAGAGTTCAAAGGCTAAGTGGGGGGGATAGCTTTGGTGACATGCATAGCATATGAGGGTTACAGGTTGGTTGAGAATTAGGCCTTCTTTATTCCATGGAGATGAAGGCAGGAGGGTTGGTATCTGCCACACAGTTTCAACACCAAATCTGGTTGTTATCACGGAAGCTGTTGTGGCTAGGGTGGTGGAGAAAGATCAACCAAGTTTTATTGGGAGTTCATTGACGCCACGCCGGACATGGTGACGGGTAGTAGTTAATTTAGTGGGTGTTTGGAATAATTCTCAAAACAGCTGGTGCAAATATGTATATTCGGCCATGATTTTAACGGCACGATTAATTCCCTACAAGTTGATTGATACTGTGGATTGTTAGGCATGTATTTTCTCCTTTTGTCAAGTCGGTTGAAGATTCTAATTCTGTGGTCTCGTATGGAACGCCTAAAGGTGCACGCCTGAAAAGAACATTTCAAAGGTTTGTGGAAACCGGGGAAAAGTATTATACTCTTAACAATTCTGTTCCAAAAAACAAAACGACACGACTGTAGGCTTTCGAAGAATAATAATTGCAAAACATATCAAGGCTATTATTATCTAATAAACTAGAACTGCATATTTATAGTGAAATTGCATAGTGTTTTAGTGCAAGTCTACAGTGAAATGTTAGATTGTTTCTTTCTTTTTGTTTTTTTTTTCCTTTTCATTTCTTTCATGTTTTTTTGGTTTTAAATTAAGCTGTCTTTTTCTTATTTTTTTTTTGAGTTGTTTTTTTATGCCTTTCAAGTGTTTTTTTACCTTCTTTCTTTGTTTTTTTCTTTCAATAATTTTTTTTTAATTTAGTTGGTTAATGTTAAATTATTTTTATTTAGTTATTAGATTTTCATAACACGGATCCCGGGTTTAACAGATTAATTTTGTTTGACAAGTTAACCTAGATTTTTTTTGTTTTTTGTTTTTTTTAATTATTATTTTTTTGTTTACTTTAGTTTGTTAATGTTAAATTTCTTTCTATTTAGTTATCAGATTTTCATGATACATTCCAGGTTTGACGGGTTAATCCGTTTATTTTTTTTCTTTTAATAAATTTTTTTATTTAATTTAGTTTGTTAATGTTAATTTTTTTTTATTTTGTTATCAGACTTTCATGACACGGATCTCGGGTTTAACGGGTTAACCTGGTTTGACGAGTTAATCTATAGTTTTTTTTTTCTTTTTTTTAATTAATTTTTTTCGTTTAGTTTAGTTTGTTAATGTTACATTTCTTTATATTTTGTTATCAGGCTTTCATGACACATCTCAGGTTTTATGGGTTAGCCTAATTTCATGGATTAACCCAGTTAATTCTGGGTTAACTTGTCATTTTTTTTTTCTATTTAGTTATCAAACTTTCATGACATAAATTCCAAGTTTGACGGGTTAACCTAGTTTGAAGGGTTAACCCAGTTAATTGAGATTTTTTTCTTTTTCTTCATTTGTTTTTTTTCTTCATGTTGGTTTTTCTTCATTAGTTTTTCTCTTTTTAATTAATATATTTAATTATCACACTTTTATGACACGACCTAGTAGCAAGACTCACATCCAAGGCTCTTGGGTCTGGTGTTGCAACCATATTCCCTTAAACTTGAGTTATGTAAGTTTAATATTATTATTAATATTATAAATATTACTTTTGGGTCAAGCGTTGCAGCTAGATCCAAGGATTTTAGGTATCTCTTTATAGGAAGACCTAACACTCTTAGATCTTAGCTTTTTTTATATTTTTTTATGCAAGAAAAAAAAATTAACCTGTGGTGTATGCTTTTGTTTTTATTTCTTTTCTTTTTCTTTTTAAGCCTTTTAATGTGGACTGCACCGTGCAGTCCACCGTGAAAAAGGTGACGCTTTTAGTTTTGCTTTTGCTTTTTTTTGTTTTTTAATTAAATTTTTTTAATTTACTTTCTTAATATTAAATTTTTTCTATTTAATTATCAGACTTCTACGACATGGATCCCAGATTTGACGGGTTAACTTGGTTTGACAGGTTAACCCAGTTGATTTAGATTTTTTTCTTTTTTTTCATTCATTTTTTTCTTCCCGTGGATTTTTTTTCTTTGCTTTTTTGTTTTTAATTAATCTTTTTTTTTTAATCTAGTTCATTAGTATTAAATCTTTTTTTAATTTAGTTATTATACTTTCATGGCACGAATCCTAGGTTTGACAGGTTAACTTGATTTGCCGGGTTAACCCAGTTGATTTAGATTTTTTTTTAATTTTTTTCATTAGTTCTTTTTCAATTTTTTCTTTTAATGTTGTATGCAATCCACAGTGAAAAAGCTGATGCTTTTAATTATTTTTTTTATTTTTTTTTATTTTTATGCCTTTCACTGTGGACTGCACAGTGCAGTCCACGGTACAAAAGCTGAAACCTTCTTCTTCTTTTTATTAATTTTTTTTAATTTAGTTTGTTGATATTAATTTTTTTTATTTAGTTATTAGATTTTTATGACACGGATTTCAGGTTTGACGGGTTGACTCAGTTAATATAGATTTTTTTCTTTTTTCTTCATTAGTTTTTTTTCTTATAGGTTTTTTTTAATTACTATATTTTTGTTTAATTTAGTTCATTAATATTAAATTTTTTTTCTATTTAGTTATCGACCGATGCCTTTAGTTTTTCTTTTTGTTTTTTGTCGTTTTTATACCTTTAACCGTGGACTACACATTGTAGTCCACAGTGAAAA
>Ga0325411_1006766_pt1 | contig 12547 bp, 12 predicted proteins | sample PopdelMetagenome_13_FD_206181 | JGI IMG/M metagenome (GOLD analysis project Ga0325411, IMG submission 206181) | Populus deltoides microbial communities from Bellville, Georgia, United States - Xylem-PdIQD-R4 | ecosystem: Host-associated > Plants > Phyllosphere > Stem > Wood/Secondary xylem... | reverse complement strand
CCCTTGCTCTTGACTTTCATGCACGCCAGCGATATCTCCATCAGCAAGTCTTCCACAACCACCACGAACAAAACCAATCTCTTCCGGCCATAACCTTCATTATAAATTCTAAACAAAATTGTCCTAGCTGTGTTTGAGAAGCAGATCTAAAAAAAAAAAAAAAACTGATTGTCTAATGTGATGTGCTTGCTTTGCAGGTGGAGGTGACATTCATAACTGGCGCAGGAATAAAGAAAAGAAGAGATAGATCCCAATCCACCCATTTTTTTCACTTCATCGGTGATGACGCTTGGTTTCAGGCGCTGCCAATGACGGTGGCCATAGAGACCATGTGCCACCACTGTTTTAATTTTTCCAATGTACCTTGGAAACTCCTCTGATCATTCAAACCTAGTCCAAAAGGTGTTCTACAAATTTGGGATGATTTTGTGTTTGTTATAATTATTGTGGAATTGTAATAAATGTAAAATCGTGTGTGTTTCCATTTTCTTACATGTTTTTTTTTTTTTTTTTTTTTTTTTTTTTTTTTTTTGTAGAGTAAGGAAAATAAAGAAAACTAGACAACTATAGGGAAAGAGGTCCCTAGTTGATCTAAAAAACTGGCAATTCCTTATAGAGGCATGTCCCAAACAGTAAAAATCCCTGATCATTACTAGCAGCTAGTTTAGCCTTGGAATCTGCACATGCATTTGCTTTTCTGCAAGTATGCTGGATCCTCACATACTAAATTCAAGCCATCAACCTTCTGATATCCCAAATAATAGATGTATATTCGTGAAATCCCACCTTTGAAATTGTTAACACAATCGAATAGCTTCTTTAGAGTCTGAATTACAGAAATCCTTCTTGAATTTAAGCCATGATAAAGACCCAACTAATAGGAACAACCCTGATTTTATATTGAAGATCCAGAGGAATTGTCGTTGCCAAATCTCCAAAGTCCCAAGTGTTATCTTTCCATATATATCCTCAACCTGCTTATCAACATCCATAATATTGACAAAAGGAACACAAGAAGCCAAAGGACCTCCTTCCAACCAGCAATCATACCAAAGAGATATGTCTTCATAGCCAACCCAATACATAAACCCATCCTTAAAAAAAGAAAAAGCTTCAACAATTGACTTCCAAGTATAAGAACTTGTAAGAAGCCCGTCTGAAAGGTAGAAAAGATCAAGCATTTTTATATATTTGTGTATGAGAACCCTTGCCCACAGCTTCTAGGGCTATTTATAAGATGTCATGTCAGCTTACCCAATAGAACAACGTTCCCAAGCCCAGTTTAGGACAAGTAACAGTGCTCCATTTCCTTGCTATCCCATATAAATCTTCTAATTGTTTTATCAATCATGAGGCAAGTGGTCTTAGGGAGCCAAAAACTTTGCATAGAATACACTGGCAAAGCCATGAGGACTAATTTGGCTAGGGTAGTTCTTCCAGCTTTGTTGGGCATCTTCATCTTCCAATTTGATAATCTCCTCTTAATCTTTTCAATAACAAAATTGAAATGGTCTTTCTTTACCCTACCTTGAATCAGAGGAAAGCTTAAATATTTTCCCAACTCACTGGCAATATGAATAGATGAAAGCTAAGAAATCTTACATTTCTTCCATTTGCTTAACAGACTTGGAACACATGACTCTGAATTTCATCAAGTTCATTTTTGGCCCAGAAGCCATGCAAAACTATGATAAAACATTATTAATCAATCTAACTTGTGAATTCCTAGCCTTCGAGAACAAAAATATATCGTCTACAAAGAACAAATGGGAGATCTCATGTCCTCCACTTGACACTCTGACTGACTCTCATTTCCCATATGAGATTATATATATCAAATATTAATAAAGATTAATGTATCACAATTATTGTTAATTGTTCATCCACTTATAAAATAATATTATTTTTTTAGATTTGAATTTTAAATCTTCAGTTTTATTTGTAAATTTCCATTGAATGTATTATCTGTTATATCTAGGTTAGTTTCATATCTAGGTGTAGAAAGCTTTTTTAATTTGGTTATATTAAGTATGGATCTTTTACGGATGACATAATATATAATTCAAGTTAAAAACAAGAAATATATAAAAATTGAAGTTGTTTTTTATATAAATAGTTTATTTTGATGATTTGGAAAAATAAAATTCCTCAACAAGGAAAAAAAGTATAACCATTTTTTTTTTTAAGAAAATAAATTTGGTAAGAAAAGGTAAATTTTGAATATCCTAACTAATTAAAAAATAAAAGACTTCCTACTTTTAGTTATATTTTCTAATATAAATATAATATTAACATTTAATATCACCATTTTGTCAAAATCAAATTAAAAATATTTTGATCTATTTAAAAATAAAATGGATTGTAAAATCGGATTAACAAACTATAAAAATGGAAAGAACACCATCCTTTTATTGTCTCTAAAATGGTGTGGGGGCAATGCAACATCACGTAGACACGTGTATGTCCAAACCAGACGACGTCAGACTTCTCATATTTCCACCCTATCAATTCTACTTCCATCTTCTTTCTCCTCCGTATTAAACTCTCCTCGTGAAATAATATTCATGATGGTCTTGGTGGCTTGGCCAACAGCACGGGAAGTCTTCTTTGCAGCACCAGCAACAACGGGCTGCAGGGAAATGATTGGCAAGCTAGCCCTCTCTTGAATCATAGCTAGATGTCAAATAATAGACAAAAACATCAGTTCTGTAGAGATCAATAAAGAATGACGGGAAAGATAGTAGAAAGCACAATAACTTACAAATAGTATGCTGGTGAGCAAGTGTCCCAATCTGTCGAATTCCAGCTTCTGCTGCTTGAACTGCTTGTGCTGATTTATTGACCCCATCAGTTATATCTTGGCTGTAATTCAATTGTGATAAACCATATTATTGTACTTGAAACGCATCTGAAAAAATGAAATTCTATCCTTGTAGGCCACGAGACTTCATAGCACATCTTGTTAAGGTTGTCGTATTCCTCAAGAAATTTAACGGTGCTCAGGAGTAACTAGTGATATCCTACTAGTTATTCCCTTGAGGTTCATTTTGAAGGAGACAAACACAAGGAAGGAGAAAGAAATCCTAGATGTAGATATTCTTATCACTTTTGATAGGTCATGGATTTTATTTTCTCTCTTCCTTGTGTATATGTCTCTTTCTTCAAAGTGAGTTAATAGAATGACACTAGTTACTCAGTGTTCCAGTATTTCTCTAGCTGTCATCAGACAGGTTCACACACAAATAGACATCAGACAAGTATAAGTTTCTATGACATACATAAATAGACATAACTAAAGGACCTATATATCCTCATGGACCTTTTTCACTTCCCCCCCGCATCAATGTCACTGTTCCAATTTCAAAGAGCATCCTTTTAATGGGTTAAGGAAATTCATGTTTCAATTTGTTTATAAGACATGACACAGGAAACTGATGCGAGCAGACTCTTTTGCATATAAGCTCGTCTAATACAAAATACTCTCAACCAGCATTCAGACCACTGGAAAAGGAGAAGAAAATAGGAAACAGAATTAATGATAACCAAAAGAGTTACAGTGAGAGTTTGACTGCCACCTCAAATCAGTTAATTCCAATGTAAGATCACTTATTTCCATGCCCGAAAGCCTAATCGCAGCCAATGTACTGGGCAGTTCCTCACGAGCAGTATCTGCTAGCTTTGAAAGAGATGTTGCCGCTCTCCCCACTGCCTGCCAACCAGAGAGGAAAAAATAGATGAAAAAGAACCAATATAGACCTAAAAGAAAAACACTATAAAAATTAAATTGCATAAGTTAATTTGTATGATACTAAATCTTCACAAATTGGAACTTGCAATTACAAGAGAAATTGAAAGTTTCAAATATCTAAAGCAACTACAAATCTAAAGATACGATAAAATGAAAATGTAAACTGCAAGCGAAGGAACTGGTAGGAGAAATTAATGAGCAAGAAGAAGAAGATACTGTTGAAACCCTTTCGGGGAACATTAATTATTTGTAAATTAACTACTATGGGATTTCACTTTCTAAAGCTCGCACATTGGAAGATGCTAGTAGTTAGTTGGTAACCAAAATAATCGTAGTTATATTATTTTCGTGACATGGATCTGGTAAAAGGACTTGCATGGTCAGACAACAGTTTAAGAGGAAAAAGATTTTTAACTATAATTTTTTAAAGATCCAACAACTTTTCCTCCATAATTGTCATGCCCTTCCTTTGAAAAACAACTCAAAGAAACCAGACAATCGGTCTAAACAGAAAGAGTCAGGAAATTACAATTCTCTGATGGCAAAATCAATAGTCAGATTCTTAAAATCTCATAATAAGAAAGCTTGGCATTAAATATGATTTTGGGTATTAAACATCAAGTTATAATAACTGCAATCTGAATCATCAAATGCTTGCAAGTGTGCTAATCAAGTGATCCATCAAAGCAGCTGATGCATCACCGCACTACTATTGGTTATTGATGTTACCGCAGGTCAAATCTCAAAAGAAATGTTATAGAACAGTGTGACCAACCTTCTTAAAACACCAACAGCAAAGGGAAAGTTGACTAATTTAGCATCAACCAACTTCGTAATAATGATGATAAAACATAAACAGCCCAGGGAAAATTTGACTAATTTAGCTGCAATCAGCTTCATAATTACCCAAACAACCAATCACCAGCATTCTGCCCTTATAAAAATAGAGTAAATACATTCATTCACAATGTTCACCAAAGTACATACAGAAGATCATTCCACCAAGACCAGAGATTGCACACAAGCAGCTGATACATAAATGCCAAATGTAATAGCAAAAAACAGTGCCATATGCTAAGAAGAAACGGGGAAAGCATATCAATAAACTTTTTTTTTACTAGTATCAAGATTTAATATGAATTCTAATAAACCTCAGAATAATTTTCTAACTCAAGGAAAAAAATACAAAAATCTTTTATTTGACAATACTAGACCAGTCAGTCAATAAATATTTCTTATGAAATATGATATCACCATTAGAAATCAGCAAAAGCGACATTATGATGTCAGAAGTACATGAGCTGCCATTACTAATCCCTGCTTCAAATGACATTCGCTCACATTCCTTTCTTCCAAACCAAGGTCATTGTGGACTAATTGAATTGGAGTGTGTCAATTTTTATTCTTTATCACTAAAATATCAAATTAAGTCAAGCTTTGTCGCATAACGCATCTCTTATGTTTGCAAAGAACATATGTGATCCAACATCTGTTACTCTCCCACAATACTAAAAGTAGCAAATTGGGCATAAGAAAATACGAAGAAAAGCAAAAGGTATAGGCATGCACATTTATTAAGGAGGAAAAAAAGAATAAGAAAAGAGGAGAGCCAAATAAAGAAGGAAACTGAAAGAGAAAGAAAAGAAATGGGAAAGGTCTAATAGTCAGTGGCTGCTCCCTTTTATCAAGTTTGAATGGATCTGTTTATGTAGCAGTTTAAACTGTTTTCAGCAGGAGAACCATTTCAAATAAGAAATGATGAACTAGTTCACATCCTCCAGAAAACAAGCATTAAAAATTCCAAAATTGGCAGTAAATCTTGAACGTCCAAGTCATGAACGAGTCCTAAAAACCCATTAAAATGTATGGAGATTCACATTTCACATTTTTTTTTTCAGGGCAGGTATTAACAAGGATATCATATTTAATAAAGATACAGCTAGCAAAAAAATTGGTTGGAACCAAATCTAGCAAAAAATCCTAAACATGCCGTTAAAAAGATAAAAACTGCACTCGGGTGTAAAGTCAGATAACTTACATACAGTGTTGGAACGGCAGCAGCAACAAGGCTTGTAAATGCTATAGAAGTCTGCAAGCAATCAAAGTATGCCATATTTTCAGTAATCAAAAAGCTAATTTCACTCATTGGCAACAAATATGAGTTTTTCAAATCAAAGAAATTCTAGTTTCACAACACAGTCCAGCTGCAATATTTACCAAAATGGCAATCATTTTGATTGGATGATTCAACTGAACCTGCACTATCAAAGTTAAAAAAAAAAACAATCTAAATACCTAACAAATAGATTGATTTGCACCAACATCACACAGTCAAGTAGTTCTTCTACGCAAACAATTCAGCGCCTCTAGATTTCTCAGTCAACAATGAAGACACATTAAACCATAGCATGGTATCAATGAATAGCAATAGATAAGTAAAAACCGCATACAAATCCAAACTCTAAACAATCCAACAACACCTTCATGATCCTCTAATGCACTTCAGATCCAAACCTGAAAAGGAGCCAACTTTCTAACACAAACCACAAAATAAAAACGACCCATCAAAGAATTTATAGCCAGTAAGCCCCAAATCCCAAGAAGACGCAAAAGACATACTTTGCAGAAAAAAGAATTCAATACCCAATAAGCCGTTAAACATCCTAAACACAAAAACTAAGTTAATTTGTCAAGAAATGGGACAAAGAAATAATACCAAATTAGGCTAATAAAACTAATAACAGGGGAAAAACAGAGAGACAGTACCGTCAAAGCAATAAAAGATAAGAGAAAGAAAGCTTGATCGCTCAAACTAAGCTTGGTCCATGACTGAACATAAGAAGGAACAACAGGATTCGCAACTTCGACATTCAAATTCCTCTCCAATTCATCTCCACCAAGAACTTCAACATTGGAATTCAATGACTCTTCGTTGGCGGGACTTGACTGCTTTCTAGCGGGGTTTGAAGAAGAGCAGATTGGAAGTAAACGAGAGTGTTTGGAGGAATTGGCGTGTGGGGATACTATGGAAAGAAAGTGATTGGGGTGTGGAATTGAATTCCTGGGAAATGGAATAGAATTCCTTGATAGCAGAGTTAAGGAATTGAAAATAAGAAAGGAATCAGCAGTCAGCAGATTGGGTTTCATTTGTAGGAACTTTTTGAGAGAACCGTTAGTTTTGAGCTCTAAAACCGTTAGTTCTTCTACTGTTTTCCTTGCTTGGTTTTGCCTGCAACAGAGGAGACTCCTCTTTTCTCCAATATTTAAATTTCAAGGGTCAAAATGGTGACTCGTCAAACAGGCTAGATTTTATAATTATTAATTTTTTTCTTCTGTTTTTTCAAATCTTAAAAAAGTTTAATCTCAATTAGTTCTCGATCAATTTTTTATATAGATGAAATTTATAATATATGAATATATTCTCATTCATATCCTTTTATTAGCATAGGTTAACACAATATTTGAGTTATCATATAAAAGTCATTTAATATAATAAATTATCGGAAAATACATGAGGATTTTATATTTTTAATATACAGTTTAGAACATGTTTGTAAATGTAGTTGTGATTGTGGTTTAAAGTATTTTTTGCTTAAAAATCCATCAAAGATAATATTTTTTTATTTTCTTAAAAATTATTTTTAAGATTAATACATTAAAACGATTCGAAAATATAAAAAAAAATAATTTTTAGTAATATATATATATATTTGAATTTTTTAGAAATACAGTACTAATATATAAACAGTTATGTAAATAGCACGGATGGGCCTGTTTGTTTCTCCGTTTCAAAATCGCTTTTGACAAAATTTGAAAATTTTTTATTTTTTTATTAACTTCAAATTAATATGTTTTTAGTGTTTTCAAATCATTTTGATGTGCTAATGTCAAAAATAATTTTTAAAAAATAAAAAAACATTATTGGCATGTATTTTGGTACGAAAAGCTATTTAAAAAGCAACCGTAACCACACTGCCAAATACACTCATATGTAATAGTTTTGTTATCTAAAAGTGAAAAAAGAAAAAATTAAGAATTTATTAATACATGGAGGATTTAATTGAGAAAAAATATAATGGGGGACCTAATTGATACTTCCTTTAAAGTTTGGTGACTTTTATGTGGTTTACCTTTTTTGCTAGATTTGATTTTTTTATGAATATTAAACCCTAGGATTTAATTAAATAAACAGCCATAAAAACTAATATTGATAATAAATTCAGCAGGTCAAATCATAAGAGACCAACAAAAATCTTTTTGGTTTACATGAATCCAAAAATGAATAATAAAGTATATTGATTTATAAAATAAATCATATCGATTCACTAAATTAATTAATTATGATAATCAATCTTGATAAAATTATAATAGTTCACATAAGTTATGGATCAAGGTTGGATTTTTGATAAAAAAAAAATTTATTTATTATTTTACCAGGAAATAAACTATAAAAATTTATTATAAAACTACAAAAATTCAAATCAAATTGAAACATATTAAAAGAAAAAAGGGGTTAAATTTTATGATAAATAAATTTAAAGCATGTAAATAACGATAAAAAATAAAACTGAAAAGAAATTATAGAATTTTTATTTTTTTGTTTTTCCAGCATCTCTCCTATATCACACACAAATTACCTTACCCTCGAGAACAAGCGAAAACAATGAATTACATATAAGCAAGCGAAAAGTTAAATGAGAGGAGAGAATTTGCGCTCGCAGACACCGCCTCGTGATGGAATAGGTTCCAGCCATGGGGCTTTCCCCCCTTCCAAACGGGAGAGTGTTCATGTTAGAAACCGTTCGCAGCATAAGAACTTGTCCCATATCAGTCTTAAGCTGTCCTCGAGCATTTTGGAGATTGAATCACCTTCAGCTCCCGGTTCCTTCATAATTCAACAAAAGCAGCTTTAAATACAAGAAAAATGTTTTAGAAAATGAAGAACCGAATATGGTTCTCAAACAGAACGGCATGACATGAACACATGCATGAATCCTGAAACTTAGCACAGCTTAACCTTCGAACTCCCTTGGCGGTATTAAATCTATATCAGTTACTAGGTCAAATCTATATTAATGGGAACATATATAGATGATGCTCTCCCTTACAAGACAGTGTTGAAGGGCGGGCGGTATTAAGGGGTGCTTAAAACTATGATAACAATTGTTTTTTAAAATGTTTTTCACTTAAAAATATATCGAGAGAGTAATGCTAGGGGTACTTAAATTGTTGCAGGGAAAGTTTTTCAAGTAACAAAGTGGAAATATGATCACGTTTAGTGAGATGTTTAGTGAGATGATGATAATAATGGAATGTCAAGACGGATAAATCACCAATCATCAAGTAAAAATCTTTTAGTAAACTAAGCATCTCTAGCATTACTCCACACACAAAAAAAGAGAAGAAGGTTCTGACAGAACATATTTTCTTTGTCTGGAGTGAAATCTGAAACAAAATATCTGGAGAATAAGATGAGACGAAGCAACATAAAGATGCATAGGGAAAAGTAAAACCCAATAAAGGAACTTGCCTGTATTTCTGAAACAATTCTTTTCAACTTCAGATAAATCTCTCTTGCAGCTTCCCCAGCTCCACTCCTAAAATCAAAACGATCGGCATCTCTTACTTTAAGCCTAAACGATGAACTTTTATAGGCTTTGGTTACTGTGTGCCAAGCCCCAGTGACGCTATATCTACCACCAGAAGACGCCTTCCCTAGGGGCCATCTTAATCCACCCTTCATATCTGAATCTAGAACTGCAGAACTGATCAGATCTGTAATGCTATTCATCTCGTCATCCTGCATTGATTCATACAATGAGTCACAGCGTCACTATATTACAATGAAGTTTCTTGGCTTTGATTTTTTTAAGTAGGATGATTATCAGAATAATAATCCGGGTGTAGATTAATTAGGCTGTTGATTAATTAGATAGGAAGAAAGAAACCACACTTACTGATATTAGATGCTTAGTTACTAAGGAGCCAATACCAAATCATTGTCTTCTGCTTTATAAACTAAAATCTTCATGCAGGAAATAAATTACTCTTAGAAGCTTTGTGCTGTCTAGACTCTAGATGAAAATCTCTGGAAACTTTAGGGAAATCATTGTTCCAACTATGATAATACTAGATTTCTCCAGCATGAAAGAGCAATATCCAGGAATATGGTTTTAACCTTCTAAATTTTGTTCCAGACGTGTTAGCCTGTCTTTCTAGTACAAGCCTACTTAATGCTTGTTTCACATATCTTCTCTTCTAGGAGCGATCAAACTAAGTTCAAGAATACAGATTATTTGGTCTTTCATTCAAATGCAATTGTTTCCATCATGTCATTCTTTGAAATGGAGAAAGCACTGTTTAGACACGATTAGGAAAGTAATTTAAGGAAAATACAAAGGAAGGATGCTTGCACAAGTTCACACTTCAAGTTTCTGCTGGGCATGGAGAGAACCCAAGAAACTTCATGCTTCAATGAGTGTCTAACAATCCTGCTGTATGATTGTAACTAAATTGCTGTAGTGAATTGAATCAGTGAGAGACAGTACAACTTACAGTTAGAGTTGTTAAGATCCTCTTGGTGCTAAGCATTAGCCTGAGGTCCAGATTCTTATCAAGACATGATACATCTACGACCATCTGGCGCACTGGGTTTAGTTCAACCTACAAGAAATCTTTATGCTTTAATGCGTCTCCATGAACAAGAAAAGGTAAAGTGAAAAAAAAAACAAATTAAACCATCTTAAATCCATAAGTGAAAATCAGAAGGTGTCCATGAGATTACACAATGTCACTTTGATAAAGCATAAATTACCAAAAACAAAATCTACCATATAATTTGGCAAATTAACATGAGAAGACAGGACTCTAGGGAGTACAAAACCTGCCTTGTAGAGGAGAAGTTTTTTATTTTCCAGCACACTGCATTTGCATGAAATAGTGGCATCTGGCCGTGTATTATCAGACAACTGCTTGAAGGAAGAAAAGTTAATGACAAATTGAATTAAAAAAAATAATAATAAAATAAGAAAACAGCACAAAGTAGGCATGCAGCAAAAAGAATACCTTTACATGATAAACATCTTTCTCCTCTTCAAAATCAACTCCAATCACTGGGACCACTCCATCTATAATATTCTCCATGTATGAAGAAGGAATATTTGTGTACAATGATCTTCTGAGTTGTCTCAAAATGGCTTCTTCAACCTGAATTTTATCGACACTTTCTAGTGTCATTGAACGGCTCCTGCATCACACAAATTAACTGTCAAGGTCTTATGTTTGAGGAACAAAAGACTTTAAAGCTTAGATTCTGCCCTTAGTTCATCGAATATATCATGGAGTTAACTTCATTTTGACTTATGCAAGAAAGAGAACTACAGCTAGTAGTTAAGAAGTCCACCGAACACCAAAAGGACTATAATGGTTCAAAATTAAAGAATTCTTTGCCTGTAGTGCTTCTAAAAGTTAAGGAATTCTATTCCTAGTTCAGGAAGCTTCCTGCTGCAACGCAACAGGAAGTAACTTCAAGGAGAAAAACTGACACAATTCCAGGCAACTTCACAACATAAGCAATTTTTCAGTTGCATAATAAATTCCTGTGTCCTTTCATCTAAAAAGTAGTCATAAGTTGGAAAAACAGACAATGTTCCATATCATACCACTAACATTCACTTAATTTGCAATATCTATAGAGAGAAGTTGGATTGCTCACCCATGAAAAAGAAATTTTCCCAATCGAGCAACCAATGTTGGCTTTACTCTTTCAGAACCCTGATCATCCATTTCATTCCTCAAGATTTCGAAAGAAGAGAGTAGCTCTTGCTGTACTTCTTCAGCTATAATCTCCCATGGACTTCTGGAGCAATTCCTTTCCAATTTGCTATCCTCTACATTGCATGAAATTTAATAAAACAATTTCAATAAAAACATTTAACTCAAACACCTTTCAAGGGCAGAAGCAACCAACAGAAAAGGATTGAACACCGACCTTCAGTTACAACGCTATTCACCAAGACCAGAGGCTTTTCTCCACTTTTACGCTCAACATATTCCAAGGAAATCGGCTCGAGATGGATGTGAGGAGGAAAGTTGTCATCATCGTCCAAACCAACAGCAAACCATTTAGATATGCAACGGTCTGCGTAAACGATCTTTCCACTCTTATCTAAATGAGAAGTGGATGCTCTCAAATTCATATTTCTTTTAAACTGACGATGCAGTGTCTCTGGAATTGGGGATGCCCTTCTCACATCCTTGGAATACCGCTTGTGTGGAGGAATGTAAGCCATCAAATTAACAGGAAACGTATGTAGCCTGACTGCTCAAACAGAACACATCATTGAAACAAGAAAGCAGAAAGAAAAGAAAAGAAAAGAAAAGAAATTCTGCTATTTCAAGAAGCCAAAAGAAAGAAAAATTCAGTCGCAGATGACATCACAATCTGAATTCCGAAGAAAAAGAAACAACCCAGATAAACATATATTACAATAAACTCATTAACTCAAACATTTTAGTAAAAATGATTCACTGAAGCAAAGAACTAAGACCCAGAAACGAAAAAGGTAAAGAAACAGAGTAAGATTAAAGCAGTAGAGAGACGATCATACCAGAGAGTTGAAAAAATGCTGTTGTTTATGTAACTATAGCTCTGCTCTGTTGGTATTGTATTGTAAAAACACAAATTGGACCATGTCAATATATAGGGAGGAAAGGGACCACACACTCGATCAAGTTATTGAGTACTTCCCTTGGAGGGTTTTCTTCGAAAAGAGCTTCTCATTATTTCTTCTAAGATTC
>Ga0325411_1006763_pt1 | contig 12548 bp, 18 predicted proteins | sample PopdelMetagenome_13_FD_206181 | JGI IMG/M metagenome (GOLD analysis project Ga0325411, IMG submission 206181) | Populus deltoides microbial communities from Bellville, Georgia, United States - Xylem-PdIQD-R4 | ecosystem: Host-associated > Plants > Phyllosphere > Stem > Wood/Secondary xylem... | reverse complement strand
TCGAACCCGACTCGATTAAGTTTAATGTATTTATTAGGTATTCATAACTTGAATTCGAGCTATAATTTACCTACTTGATATACAAATTGGGTAGAATATTCGAAGGATAATAACACAAGCGACCTTTGTCTTGTCGGGACGCATGCTAGAAAGAACAAGGATGAATGCCACATTAATATTTTCTTACTTATAGTGGCCAGGGGTCTCTGACTCCTCCATGCAGAGACATGGATCTGAGATAAGGTATTCCTCGACTCCTATATTTCTTAGGAGTTGGCTGTTAATTTAACATGCCGGAACCTATTCTTTTCATGTGGCTGTTCACTTCAGTTTATAGAGGAGACTGTCAAATATTGTGGGCGACACTGTTGCCCGCCGAATTGAATTACAGTTTTTGAATTTTCGAGTTCGAGGTCGGCAAAGAGCCAAGTCAGAAGTCCTCTGAGACTTAGAAATGATTTTTTGATTTTTGGTTTTCATATGCACCTTTTTTTATAAATAAATATTGATAATTGTTCATTGAAGTTTAAAATTTCTTCCTACCTGATTATCTATATAAACCATATAGATTGCTACGACAAATACGTACCCTGCACAAATCAAACACAACAATAAGAAATCAACCTGTTTCACTACTCTACTTGCTTGACCATGTTTCGCCATGTTTATGTCCTCTCTTTGCTAGTACTCCTAGCAATCAACACCGTCTCAGCAGTGGACTACACTGTCACCAACAGAGCTACTGCAACTGCTGGTGGAGCCCGATTCATCACGGACATCGGGGTCGATTACAGCAAGCAAACTCTAGCATCTGCTACAGATTTCATATGGGAGACCTTCCAGCAAACTAATGCTGCGGACAGAAAAAATATTCAAACAGTCAACTTGTTCATAGATGTCATGGATGGGGTTGCCTACTCAGTCAACGATGAAATCCATGTTAGCGACAGTTATATAGCAAGTTATTCAGGTGATGTCAGAACAGAAATCACTGGGGTACTTTACCATGAAATGACACACATATGGCAATGGAATGGTAATGGACAAGCCCCAGGTGGACTAATTGAAGGGATTGCTGATTTTGTAAGGTTGAAGGCGAACTATGCACCTAGTCACTGGGTGCAGCCAGGGCAGGGTGACAGGTGGGATCAAGGTTATGATGTTACGGCTAAGTTTTTGGACTATTGTAATGATCTTAGAAATGGGTTTGTTGCTGAGCTTAACAAGAAGATGATGACTGGCTATAGTGCTCAGTACTTTGTTGATCTGCTAGGGAAGACCGTTGATCAGCTCTGGACAGACTACAAGGCCCGGTACGGGCAATAGAAGAGCTTGGCTAATTAAGAGCAGAATCTATGAAATTTTGTGTTTTCAGCAGCTCGGATCAAAATATATATCCTAAATAAAATTTGAATAAGATCCTTTCATACTGGCAACAATTGTTTCATGGACGTCAGAACATAAACGCTGTCTGTTTTTTCAGGTGCCTTTTTCATTTTGCTAGCTGTTGGAGGACCACAAATCTCACAGACGCGAATGAGCAAAATCATTAACCGTGGAAAAAAAAAGTAGAACTTCTCTCAAGTTATCCATGAATGCAAGACTCCTACGTACGTGATTTGCATGAAATCTTTCTGTGAAAATTGACAGATGATCACAATTCCATATATCTTTATACCAGTATGACACCCAACTCACGTCACGATAAAATTCTATAAGTTTCATAAACATGGAAAACTCATAAAAATATTTTCCATACCTTCGTACTGAGCCCCAAATAAATCATATAGGTATAAATATTTGATTTGAAAACAAATATCTTCGATCAATTTTTCCAAGTTTCATAAACATGGAAAACTCATAAAAATATTTTCTAAAGTAACATTTTCTGCAAATTACAATTGTAGCCTAAATGATTTCGTATTATATACTTATCAATTTATCTTGCAATTTTTTTAAAAAAATTTCTTAAAGAAAAATTATAAACACATGTTTAACTAAAATTAGTTTTATTTCAATATATAGAACAATTAATAAATCACTAATAGGTGTAGACTTGGATAACAATTTTTTTTAAAAGTAAATTTACAATTTTAAACTCTTAAATATGGATTATGATTTGCAGTACATGCAATTTTAGAGAGTGAATATTTTCGATTCAGTTTGATTGTGTTTAAAAGAATAGTTAATTTTTTTTATTTTTTAAATTAAAAATCAAAACCAAAACACTGTCACCAACACAAAAATATAAATTTTCATAGTACACATCATCCCAGTACGTAAAGAAACACATTAACAACAACATTGTTTTAATAGACATCAAAGCTTTCCCCGCAACAAAACCTTAATTGAAGTTCTTAGCATGTAAACCAAAACATGTATCTATATATTTTGCCATGTATTCAAAAGGTTTGAATCAACTTTGAATATACCTTTGCATATAATTGTCTTTGATTATCCTGCTGGTGGATCATCTCCATTAATGTTGTTTCAAGTTACTGATGATCAGCTCTAGGGAAAAAAACAAACATATATATAATTGCTTTTATTTTTCATTTCCCCCCCTTCATTGCGCTGTGAACTTGGAGGTTCTGATACCAAATCTAAATAACTCCCATCACAGATAATAAAGCGATTTTCTTATTTAAGTTATTATTTTGTTTTATTATTTTCAAAAAGAGCGGTTTATATATTTAAGTTTGAATTCATGTTCCTTTTGATCAGGCATGCTTTTCAATACTTTACTGTATAGATGGTAGAAATTGGTTTTTAAATTGGTTTTTTTTTAAAAAAATATATTAAAATAATATATATTTTTATTTTTAAAATTTTATTTTTGATATCAATCCATTAAAATAATAAAAAAATAATTTAAAATAAAAAAAATTAATTTCTTTTAAAATACAGTTGGAATACAAAAACAAAAACAACTTAAATTGGTAAAGAAAATTACACAACCTTTTCTTCTGATTTTTCTCCACTTCTTTAATATTCATCCTCTATCGTATTGGATTTCACAAGGCTTTGATTTGCAGTCTACACTGTCACCAACAACGCTAGTGCAACGGCTGGTGGAGCCCGTTTCACCAGAGATATCGGGGTGGATTATAGCAAGCAAATACTAGCACGTGTGACAGCGTTCAAATGGAGGAACTTCCACCAGACTGACCCAGCAGATGGAGAAAATGTCCAAAGGGTTGCCTTCTTCATAATAGACATGGATGGTATTCGATACGCTGACAACAATAGGATTCATGTCAGCAGCAACTAATAGAGTACTACCCTGGCGATCTAAAAAGAGAGGTTAGCGGGGTGCTTTATCATGAAATGACACCCATATGGCAATGGGACGGTAAGTCGGTAACGGAAGAAATCCAGTAGGACTGATTGAAGGGATTGCTGATTTTGTAAGGTTAAAGGCTAATTATGCACCTAGTCACTGGGTGCAACCAGGGCAGGGTGATAGGTGCGATCAAGGGTATGATATTACAGCTAGGTTTTTGGACTATTGTACTGATCTTAGAAATGGATTTGTGGCTGACCTTAACAAGATGATGAGAACAAGATGGTGAGAACAAGTTTTAATAGAAAAGGCATGACCTTGACACAGCAAAATTGAGTTTCTATCAGCTGCTCACATGAATCTACACACGTGTTAAAGTCATCCAATTATTTAGCTGTTCTTGAAAAAGTAAAAATGGAAAGAGTGAAGAAAATTGTAAAAAACTCTCACAGGGGACAAAAACATTAGATATTTATTTCCATCTTTCAAGAGGAAACTGACAGCCTGATAAGTTTACAGTTTAAGAAGTTTTACTACGAGGAAAATGTGAAGATAGGTCACACAAAGCTCCAACATTTGGAGCAAATTTTTACCCCTAAGTATGTCATCACTGCAGTTGCTGAATGGCTGATACAACTTCATCTATGGACTGGAATTTTCGCCTTTCCTTGAGAAGCATCTTCGCCAGCTCGAGAGCCGGCCGCTCACATTGGGCTCTTTTGCTAGCATCAGGAATTGATTCAAAATCCTCCACATGAGCTACACCAACAATTCTCCTGCCACACAGATTTAAATCAGTGATGATGCGGCATTGAAAGTAATATATTCAAGAATTTGGATTTTTATTGTAATTTTACACAAAAAAAAAGGAGACAAGAGTGAATCAGTGACTGTAAAATTGCACTTTCCCGCTATGAGACAAGTTATAACCAGATTTCCCACAGGTCAAGCATATTCATACTACAAATGATGGAGAGCTGATCATTCGTTTAATAGATCACATGATCTAAATGAGTCGCACTGATGCCTCAAAACCAAAAGCTGAGCTGATCGATCTCAAATTTTGCTTCCAAACGTAAGATGTCCCCCCTGTTTAGACTTCCTAAATAATCCCAGTCCAAGCGAACTTTAATGATCTATTTAGTGGCTTTAGATGGGACAAAGGATGAGGACATTGCCATGCAGTTTTCCCTGATTAGTTGGGAATCAAGCCATTTAGTTGATCTTAAAACAATACATCGTATCGAAAATATAAAATCCAATGCCCAAAGTTACAATAAGAGAGAGCATGCCCTGGAAACATATACGATGATGTGGTCTCGTACATATCTCATAAACGTGCCATGGTGAAACAAGGGAGGCATAACTTTCCAAAAACAGACAGGATAGGACATGATCAAACATAATAACAGTTTATTTTCAATTTTAAGCCATTTCTTCAATTCCCAATGAGAAGATTCACGCATAGCATTTACTTTCTCTAGAACTAGATAATTTTTTCTACAAAAGTTAATTAGTTTTGGATGCTCAAGCTCGGGGAAGAACACCAAAAATCCGAAGCTTGAACAAGGACTTTAAGAACAAGAATAAAGAAACTACAGTGAACAAAATGGGAACCTGTCAATTCACCTTATCATTTTGGCCGCACCAAATCCCAAGGTGTCATGGAACAAGTCTTGCATGAATTTTCTCTGTACAAGCTGATGAAGCTCAGGGTTATTATAAATTCCTGGAAGATATGCCTCACCAGAGCCATCCTTGTGCTCGTCCCACAGTGCAGTGAACTTCTTGTAGAAAAGACTCCAGGTCTCTTTAATTGTCCTCAAAATCCACTCTTTATATGTCTGCATGCGAGTACAACTTTCAGAGATAAGCCTCAACAAACAACTAATGCTCCAATAAATATAAATATTACAAAGTAAAATCCACAAGAAAGGCTGTAGCTGTGCCTTCTAGTTCATAAAGAAACTGAAACAACCTCCTCGTTTATTGACACACGACCTATGAGAAGCATATCCCATAATTAAAGAGAGGAATAAGATATTTTGAATGGATGCATAAATGGAGTTTATGAAGATAAAGCATTTGAAACTAAGAAAGAAATATATATAAAAAAACAGAGTAGAAACTTAGACATACTTTTCGGTCATTCCCTTGATCGGCGTGTCCATCTTGAGCATAAAAAGCCAATATCAAGTTTCCAATAAAAGCTCCAATATCAAAACCCATTGGACCATAAAATGCAAATTCTGGATCTATAACTTGAGTAGATTCATGGGTAACCATGATGGATCCAGTGTGGAGATCTCCATGCACTAAGGCTTGGGCTCTCTCACAAAACCTATGAGAATAAAAAAAAAAAACCTCTAGTAAATCATACAATCAAATTAAAAGAAGTGGAAAAAACTGGCATGTCTTGTGAAATGAATGAGCTACTGAAATGAAAACAATACTTGGATTTCAACTCAGCAACTTCAAGCTTTAAAATATTATCTTCACGGACAGCCTCAGCATCACGATCAAGATAAGGGGAAGTCCAGCGGTTATATTCGGATACTTTGTAAGGGTCAGAGAAAACAACCTGCTCAGTAAGCCTGCATAACTCCACGTTCCCACAGAATTCAGCAACTGCATTGAGCATTTGAAGTGAGCACATCAGCACATTTCTTCAAGGTCGCTATGTTCATTGCACCAATGAGAAATCAAATATAACAAAAAACAAATCAAAACAAATGATAAACAACAGTGTAGAATAACTCACCGTTGTGTTTATGCTCAGTGGTAGTATGATAAAGAAGCGATGTGTGGTAAAGAGTCTTTGCCATATAATCTGATATGTGTTCTGCTAGCAATGGATACTCAATTCCAGCAACCAACCCTTTTCTCAGGATTATATGTGGGGGCTCCAAATATCGCATACCAATCACAGACATAATACGGTCAAAATGATAAACTTCAGGCACATTTTCAGGGCTCAATCGGCCATGCTCTCTAAGTGTCAATGCCTCAAAGTATGCTCTTTCCTTAGTCATTGGCCATGATTCTCCAATACAACGTATGTATGGAATTGCCTGACCATAAACACTACCAGATTAGAACAAGAACAAATAATCTGAATTGGAAAGCTCAACAATTAACTGATCAAACTGAATCTGCCTTCTGGTATTATAGACAGTGAAATGCCAAATTTAAAGCAAATTCAATGAGTTTATATGGGAGATAAAATTAGCTGGCCGTTTAATACATCTTTGCATACCAACACTAATTCATTGTGGTATTCACATTTATACTGGAGAAGTGAAACACGTTACTATTTATATATATATATATATATATATATATATATATATATATATATATATATTTCTTGTTCAAGATGCTTCAAGTTACAGAATCAATCGCTCAAATCCATTTCGTTTCCTACACTCTTCCATCAACAAAACAAACCCTCAAAGATTTTACGCATAAAATAAAAAACCCAAGTAGATTTCCTTCACTTACCTGCTTGATGACAAAAGAACCAGCTGGGCTAACAACGATGTAGACGAAATTGAGATTTCCATCGCCAACTTCTTTGATCTTCAAGTCGTCGAAATTGTTGCTGATCTTATCTGACAAAGCAGGAGTGGCCTTAATGTACTCCACTAAATATTTCTCGTCCAGTGGCCTGAACTCTGTGAATGCCATTTTTATACCGATATTGATCTGGTGGACGGTGGTGGCAGTGAGGGTTTTAAGGAGGGAAAGATTAGACTTTAGGACGAGGAGGCGTGATACATAGTGGACATGGTGGTAAGATTTGCGGGACCTCGCGAACTGTATTGTGGTTCATTGAATCTGGTCAGGCGTTTACCTGTTTAGTCAGTTTGACGAATACTATGACTAGGGTAGCTTGTTCTTGCAGCAGCTCCAGGTAGGCCACGTTTGTCACATTAGTTTAACTGGTTTTTCATTATTTTTTTGTTTTAAATTAATTTTTTTATATTGTTTTAAGTTAATTAGTTTTTGGATAAAAAAATATATAAAAAAATTGATGGGCAGGCCATTCAATTTTTCAGTGATTCAATAGCAAGCTTGACATGCGATAGACCTCGAGTAAAATAATCATTTAATTTTCATAAATTCTCTTAGCTATTAGTTTCATATATATATATATATATATATATTAATTTTCATAATTTTTTGTTTGAAAATTTGATTTTTTTTAATTATCTTTGATTGCTGTATTTTTTATTATTTGACTAAATAATGTTTAATCTTTTTTGTGTTAATATTATTTCTTATAACATTAGCTGGGGCTTTTATTTTCAACCCTCCACAATGGTTTTGATTCATGATAAAAATAATTTTGACTCGCGATAAAAAAGAAATTTCCTGCTGTAAAAAAGAAGTTATTCATTAAATTCAGTAACTTAAAATCGCTTTACCCCTAAAAAATCCAATCCGGGTGTGTATTAAACGCGCTTAATATAGCGCCTAGGACATGGCCCGATTATCACACATTCCAACAAGAAAAAATCCCACTCATCTCATCGTCATCATCAGAAATCAGACGACACCCCGTGGCTCAAAGCCACTTCCCTTCTTATCCACTCCAATCCCCGCTAATGGAGAGGATGTTACTGATCGTTTTTGCAATAATAATCTCACTTTTCATTTCCACATCTGCCGTCGGAGAATTCAATTTCGAAGCCAATCTCCATCGCCGATCACCGGACGAGACTCTGTGTAATCAGCTCATTAAACCAGCCGGTTATTCTTGCACCGAACACACTGTACCCCCCTTCTCTCTAAGCTCTTAATTTTGGAGGAGTTGAGTCGTTTTAACCTTTGAAATTCCGTTCTGGACTGAATTGATTGATAAAAGATAGGCACAATCTTGAAGCTAATTACAAGAATGCCATGAGGTGCTTGTTTGGTTTAGCAAGAAAGTAGATTCAGGATATGAATAGAATTAGTAATTGATTTTGGAGAGTTTTTGCTTTTGAACTAATAGTAAATAAATCCAAGTTTTATTTACTTTTGTATTTTAGTTGCTAAGCATCCGAACAAAACCTTAATCTATCTCCATGATTTGCTCTCTTTCTTTCTTTTTTAAAGAATCTTCAATGGGATTTCTTAAGAGTATGCGAAATTAGTGAAATTCTGTCAATATTTTGTTGTTTTTTAATTAATGAAAGTTACGTTTGGTGTGGACTTCATCAAATTATTTAACTTTATTCAGGTACAAACTAAAGATGGTTACTTGGTAGCTCTTCAACGCTTGTCTTCACGTAACAAGGATCTAGGAGGGCAGAGGGGTCCTCCTGTCTTGCTTCAACATGGACTCTTTATGGTGATTTTGCTCTTTATTCTGCTTATGTTCCCTTTGCATTGATACAATTTGATATTGAACGTTTGTTTGAATCTCATGTTTTTCAATGGGCATGTGTTCTCAGCTATTTGTCATAAAGCCAGAGCGAGGGAATTGGGGTAAAAATAAGGCTATAAGAAAACTATCTTTATGATTTCGTGACGAGACAAAAAGGAATGTGATAATTGTCATGAAAGAAAAGTGCAATTTAACGTTCATGTTATAATAGTTTGTTTAACAAGGTGGGTTAATCTTCTGTCTTCCTGAAGTTAAAAGGCATCCTTGAAACTGCTGAGAGAAAATTCCCTCATGTAAAGCACTGGAAGCTCAGGACTGGAGGTTAAGACGTGTACAACTGTCTGTATATCATCAAGAGAAGTGTGCATGGAAATGGTTTTTGTTTTTTCTCCTGTTACTTTTCAGAACACTGGTTATGGTTTAAATCGATCTATTATATGGGAATAATTGTCTGATTGATAATTGCAAGAGTTATAAAAGTTAATGTGTCACTGGTTGTTGCTTGGGATAATATATAACTGTGATTCACCATTTTAGAAAAAAAGTAAAATGTGATTTCTGGCATTGATTTTGATGTTGCCCTCCTCTAATACGCAAACAGGCAGGTGATGCATGGTTTTTAGGTTCTCCAGAGCAGTCACTGGGCTTCATCCTTGCAGATGAGGGTTTTGATGTGTGGGTTGGCAATGCGCGTGGTACATTTTGGAGTCATGGACACATATCCTTATCTGAGAAAGACAAGGTACAGAGTATAGAATATGCTTTTCTCCCTGGGTTTATGATTCTGGTTACTTTGTGGATAGTTGTACTGGTAGCAAAGAGCATGTTGATTGATGCAAAAAGCATGTGAATATGTCCCTGTCCGTGTATGCTGCAGTGGGTGATTTGTTAGGTATCCTGTTTTTTCATGCTGTAACTATCAGTAAGCACAGGCTTCTCTTTCAGGAATTTTGGGACTGGAGCTGGGAGGAGTTGGCTCTATTTGATCTTGCTGAAATGATACACCATGTACATTCAGTAACAAGCTCTAAAGTTTTCATCGTTGGACATTCACAGGTCTTACACGTCTTCCTCTTGCATCCTTGTACATCTAGTTTTCTATCCTTGCTTTTGTGTATGCGCTTACTTTATTTACTTGTTTTTAGGGGACCATTATGTCTTTAGCTGCTCTCATTCAGCCAAATGTTGTGGAAATGGTCGAAGCTGCTGCTCTACTGTGTCCAATATCATACTTGGACCATGTAACTGCTCCTCTTGTTCTCAGAATGGTTGCCTTGCATCTTGATCAGGTTTGTTTTGTTTCATATTCTTGGGATTGCATTGGAGGCACAGTTCCTGGTGGAAATGATCTTACAATTTCTTTTCTGACAGATGGTCCTTGCCATGGGCATTCATCAATTGAATTTTAGAAGGTTTTATCATACTTCTATCTCTATTTTTTCTTTTTGCTCCTTTTTTCTAGGGTTTAACAATTTTATTTTCGTTCATTGATGGATGTCTTTTATTTATCTGCAGTAAAATCTTAATTGACCTTTTGGATTCCATATGCGATGGTCATATAGAATGCGCTGACTTGCTAACTTCCATAACAGGTCTTCCCTCGTAGTCTCTCATGGAACAAAGTTTAATTTACCAAATATCATGCTTGCTGGGATTATTTTTTTCTTACTTTGTAGTTTGCATCATGGTTGTGGGTAAAGTACCCCAATGTGGCTATTTGGGCAACATGATGTTTTTCTTATCTTTCTTATGTGGGTGTTTCTTTGCCTCTGCAGGGAAGAATTGTTGCTTTAATAGCTCAAGTGTGGACTTCTTTTTTGAATTTGAACCTCACCCATCATCAGCAAAAAACTTGCGCCATCTCTTTCAGAGTATGCCTTGTGCATCTTCTTTAGCAGTCATATATGTGAATACATTCTGTATTTGGAAATTTCGTTTTCACACTCATGTTTAATAAAAAATGGATTCTGGATGCCAATTACTTTGTTTCTTCCTCTTTTCTCTTTGGGTAACTTTTTATTTATTTAAAAAGAACTTCCTGTTTGCTAAATCTCTCACGCGCTTCCTGCTTTGCACTGCAGTGATTCGTAAGGGAACTTTCTCTCACTATGACTACGGGATGTTTAAAAATTTGGAGCTATATGGTCAGTTAAATCCCCCAGCATTTGATCTGAGTCTCATACCCAAGACATTGCCATTATGGATGGGCTATGGAGGCCATGATTCTTTAGCAGATGTGACAGATGTGGAGCGCACTCTGAAGGAGTTACAGGCCAAACCAGAATTGCTTTATCTTGAGAACTATGGTCACTTGGACTTCCTTTTGAGCACACAAGGAAAGGAAGATGTTTACAACAATATGATCGCATTTTTCAGGTCGTTGGGGAAGTCCAGTAGTTCTTAAGTTGACCACTTGCAATATCTGACAATTACGTTTTTCAATTAAGGCTGAATTAAACTTTTTATTTGTGTTCATATATTGTAAAAGGTCACACATTATTGTTTTCTTGTAAATGTGATTGCCAATAGAGAATATGAGAGAATTTGGTGTAACGTTCTATCCTGTGTAGTCATGTACAGTGTTTCTGAAAGAAATTGGTTTTCCACCTCAATTTAGCGGGCTGTTAACCTGCCGTTTTTTTGGATGACGATGAATGTCCCCTTGAGAGAAGTCCCAGGCTTGGATCGAGCTGAACTTCTTGTGGCCCTGCTGACTCGGAGAAGCCTTAGTGCCTTACAAATGGCTCCCACAGACAATATCAATCCGATTGCTTCAGAAGTGTTGGTAGAATGGAATATATATAATGGCAACGAAGAAAATGAAGGTGTGCTGGAATTGAAGCTGTATCGATTGGATAATTCAGTTTGTCAGAGACATCAAGAGCCAATGTCAGAAGGTCCAAATAGTGGCCTGAGCGTGGAGGCAAGGCGATAGAGAAACTAGTTACGTTGCATCGTGGGGTGTGATTCCTTCTCTTTAATTGAAATTACTCCTGAAATGTTGTTTCCATCCACATGGAGTTTCAAGCGAGGCTCAAAGAAGGTGGATGATACGTGCCTTCCCAGCAGTACTAAGGTTGCCAAACGTACACCTTTACCTTTTTTTTAACAGGTATCTGTAATAGACTCGTAAAAACCAGCTTTTATGCCTTTGGGCTTCGTTACTACTGAGATGCTTTCAAATGTTCAACATAATATGTTTATATGGATGTTGTCCCGTTGATTTTAGAACTTTTACTCCATCTTCTTCCTTAGTTGAAGGTTCAATGTAATGCACAACCTCTGTCCTGAACAGAATTTTTGTGAGAGCTAAAACAGTAAATATGAGATGAATGTTTAACATGGGTCAACATCCATTTCATTATTTTAACACTGGGTTAAATCAAGTCCCGCATCAACTTCATAATAAGTTGGATGATTGCACCAACTCAATAACTTTTTCATTGGATTTCACTCCAGCAAACCGGAAACCTAACTGGAACTAAACCTAACTGGAACTAGTGGACTTGCCAGGGAACTGAAGACTTCTTCGCTTCGCTTCGCTTCACTTCACTTCATCAACAGAAGATTGTATGTTACTGTCTGAGAAACCACCCTCAGCCACTGCTGTCTCGTCTGCCTTCTTCAACTTCAATGCATTTTGCTTCATCTCCACTGCCTCAGGCCCCACCGTGGCCTCCGATAACATTCTTGCCAGCGATCTGAAGACTTGTTCGCTTAACTTCATCAACAAAAGATTGTATATTATTTGTCGGATAAACCTCTACAATTCTGAATGGTAACGATGGTAGGTCTCCTAAAACTAAGTATTTTCTTGTCTTTGATGACAATGATAATGATGGGACACATAAACATATATTAAACATAGATTAATGATACATAGAATGTAATTGA
>Ga0325411_1006760_pt1 | contig 12552 bp, 9 predicted proteins | sample PopdelMetagenome_13_FD_206181 | JGI IMG/M metagenome (GOLD analysis project Ga0325411, IMG submission 206181) | Populus deltoides microbial communities from Bellville, Georgia, United States - Xylem-PdIQD-R4 | ecosystem: Host-associated > Plants > Phyllosphere > Stem > Wood/Secondary xylem... | reverse complement strand
TTGGAATAGCTTGCCCATCAGAGCAAGGTAAAAATTGAAAATAGTTAACTATGGCCCATGCAGGTTTCGAACCTGCGACCTTCGCGTTATTAGCACGACGCTCTAACCAACTGAGCTAATAGGCCACGTCGAAGTTAATTTGGATATATATATATATGTTCAGAAGACCCAGGTTGAACTTGGAGCCCTGTTCTGCTTGTTTTGGAATAGCTTGCCCATCAGAGTAACGTAAAAATTGAAAATAGTTAACTATGGCCCATGCAGGTTTCGAACCTGCGACCTTCGCGTTATTAGCACGACGCTCTAACCAACTGAGCTAATAGGCCACCTCCAAGTTAATTTGGATATATATATATAATTATTTTATAAATGACAAAGTGGTTATTTAATCAACCAATTGACAGTCATAGTTGAGGGGGAGGTGCTTTGGCGGTAAAAGGATCTGATCATCTGCATGGGAGGAGTTGATTCCGGGATCCAGTTAAAATGTTGCTTCGAGTTGTAGTTTGAGCCCCCCACACGCACAGAAGTACCCCTTAGTAAGCATTTTTCTTCTTCTTCTTCTTCTTTTTAATGATTTTGTATTTTAGGACGTGTAGAGCTTTAATGACTGGAGATGAAGAAAGCACAGAAGTTCTACCATGTTGTGTTGTATTCAATTTTTTATCAAATTTTGTTTGCTACTTGCAGGTGATTTGGTAGTTCTTGGTTGGTGGGACTTGTTTTCAAATTACAGGTATCATCACCCCTTTCTGCTTACAGAAACCTCAATAGTTTGAAGTTGGTATTGATTTTTCATGTTATTGCTTGTTGTAAGAATCGAACGACTCCCCTTACAGTATTGCAGAGCGCTTTGCCTTTCTAGTCTGCGCAAAGTGGTATAATCCAGTAATTCATAAGCATTCTTGATTTCTTTTAATGGAGGACCAAGTTCATCATGAAGATGAGCATCGGATCAGTGGAATATGCAACCCTTAGGACATCGGCGGACACTTATGAAAGCTCCTGTTATTGGTTTCCAGATCTTGCTTTTCATGCGCTTGGAGGTATCATAGGTGTTAAAAGAGTGCCTTGTGATGTATTATTAATCTAATTTTTCCAAGTTAGGCTCGCATTAAAATCATCTTTCCTTTTTATCCCCTTCATTTTCAGGGAACATCACCTGGTGCTGAACATTTTCCATGTCTGATCCTTTGCTCCACCTTTTTTGATTCAAGGAGCTGGGGTTTTGCTGTATATAGATTGGTGGAGAAAATTGTTTTCTTGCTAAACAGTGGAGCTGGTTCTGGTAGATACTTCGCCGTCACATCAAATGCTCAAGATTATTTTGGATTTTTGCACAATGGATCCAGGTAAGGTTTTTCTTGGTAAACGTAAAATTTGAATGGCCCTGGTGAACCAGTAATTGCCAGCACTGAATTGCTGGATTTATGAAGCAGTAATCATTGCTCATGACAGGTTACTCGGGTGGTGGTCAGTCGATGAAGGTAGTAGGAAGGAGCGGGCTAGAATTTATTGTGCTGGAGGTTCAGGGTATGTTTTCTATGCTACAATCTAGTGTCTGTTTATTAGAATTTTTTACATTCATTGGCGCAACCAGAGAGGCATAATAATTTCTCTGAAGTTTCCAAGGACATCTATGTCCAGTATTGCCTGCCCTTCCTTTTACCTTGTAGGTCTTGAGATGAATTCATTGAAACCTCATTTAACATATTCAGGGTGGCATCATAAACGGGACACACTTTGTATCACATGAACAAAGCTGGACATGCACACACATATCTCGAGATGATGGAAGATATGGTCGTGAAATATGCAAAAAGAAGAGGAGAAATTGCATTAGCAATTGTTTTATGAACAGCACAATCACGAGGAGTACAGAAGATATCTGTTGCATACATTCTCTTGTTGCTAGCTAGTTAAATGTCAAGAACACTTGCAGTGTTTTAACTTTAAAGGGTTTGCTAAGCTAGGCAGTTAAATTCTAACTCCTACTCTCACGGGTCTTTTCCTCTTCCAGTCTTTCAAGGTTTCAAAATGTGCATTGGTATGTCAAAGGATATGTTGGTCCAACCAATCGACTTTTGGTATCAGTGCTCTGTATTATGCTATGGTAATGAATGCTTTCATCTGTGGCGCAATAGGATCATCTGGTGATACGGGGCCATGATCCTGGAATAACACCATTACACTCGAAAATATTGAAATCTTTTAAGGGTTTCTTTTTACAAAAGATTGCTACAATCTCTTCTTTTGTGCATTATTATGCTAGATTGCTAAAATGCTGATCACATACTGAGATAACACGCACCGCATTTTTCATTCATACAGGCTATTTATTCGATTAAAGTTTTTTGTTGTCATTTGTAGTAAAACCATTTAAAATCTGTATGTAGAAGACAATTTGCTAAAATCTGTCAACGCGTGGTTGCCGGGCTTGGTGGTGAATAATGTGTATGGTGGGGGGTGGGTGGCTCTGGGAGGGTTGTCCCTTCCCAGACCCAACCACCACCACAGGTATAGTCGTCCCACAACTACCCAAGCCCTGCAATCATTCTTTGTGACCATTATGTGACACCTTCAAAATTACACTTGCAACTGTGACTTAAAACCATGAGTGCATTTTCCATGCAGGCAAGTTCTGCACTGCCCTTTGCAAAAGTTTTGAAGGCACCGCCTTCATACTAGTTCAGATTCGACCAGATGTCAACTGACATTCGGTCACAAGCACTGTTTGACCATGGAAAATTGGCTTGGCCAAACGTCAGCCATGAGCTGCCGGCGCTCAGGTCACCCCTAACTAAATGTTGGTCACTCCTGACTGGCATCCATATAAAGGCCGGTGCCTTTTCTCACTAGAGAAGCTGCCTTGCCTTGCAATTTCTTAACATAATTTGTGCTTCCAGTAGATAATTAATATAGTGCAGTGTACATACTGTGCATACATTCTTTGTAGGTCACAGAAGTTATGGCAAGTTATATCTTTTATAACCTTTCCTTCTATCTTTATTACTCAGCTACAACACTTTCCCAGCAGAAATTGTGAAGAAGCAGCCCAAATCTGAACTTGTTCATGAGGTTCAAACAGTTTTGCCTGTTCAATAAGGCCCAAGTTTAAGATTGTTTGTATCTATCCACACTCTGCTGCAACTTAATTCTGCTCTTTCTTCATAAAAAATACTACTTTAACTCTTCAATTCTTTTGTATCATCATATTCGGAGATTACAAGCTTTACTCATTGAGCAAACCGAAATTACAGAGTTTAGCCAGAAGTATAAAAGGCTTCAATTAGTTTTTAGAACAGCCTAGTTGTCTTTTATGCTCACACTAATCTTTGTTATGCCATCCATGCTCTCAATGCTGTATTTTGGCTTTCCCTGTGCTGATTTAATGAATCTATCAGGACAAAATTCTATGTAGAATTTGTTTCAAAGGACAAATTAATGTGGTCCAGCTTCCATGCAGGCATCGTGTCCTTTTCAGGTATGGGGATCCACCTTTCTCTTACCAATATTTGTTGATAATTCAAACAGTACACTTCTCTGAATGAAAAATAAGAAGAATTAAGATTATTGATGAGAAAGCTTTTCATTGAGGATGAAGCTTTGCCTTCAAAATTGTTATTCATGCCATGCACAGGTAAAAGAACTCTGAATTGCTTGTTTAAAAAAAAAGAACGAAAAACCTGTTTATATGTATTTATTCCTTTTGTTAATATCTTCTTGAATTTGTGTTCAGCACATGCTGCCAGAAGAGTAAAAGTTCCCCAATCTGCCTCGTCACCAATGAGGTGCAGTTGTCTGTATATGATGTGTAGTTCCAATTGTATCCATGACATGTGTATATGAGAAGGAAAGATTCCTTGCTGCTTGTGGTTTTAGATGAAGCACGCACTGAGAAGCTACAATTTTGGCGTCCTCTATTCACATGTAACAGTAGTTTTGTATCATTTTCCAGGAACTGTAAATATTCTGACAGATTTGATGAACTATGGAAGTAAATTTTTTTATAGCCTTTTTCTTGTTTTTGGGTGTGGTATAAGGTGCTCCAAATGGATGCCGTATGAATGTCTGAATACATGTAGTTGCTTTAGCTGTAACATCTCCAACTGAAAATCATCACCAGAAGTAAATCAAGAAAAGCATAGATCATGATTCATGTGCATCAAGTATTATTCAATTTTTGGTCCGTCTAGTGTTCTGCAACTACATTCAGGTGAATGGCACAGCAATTGAAAACTCACCTGCACATTTCACTTCTGCACTGCCTGTATGCTTGTTTAAAGGATATTTGACGAGTTGGGAAAAACATAGTTTCGAGGAGAAATTTTACTCTTTTTTTTTTCCTGGGGTTACAAGGAGACTCGAATCCTTGTCAGTTTATGTTTTTACGTGCCAGTTGCTGCCACAAAATGACAGAAATTACACTTTGAAAAAACCAACAGAGCATATCAATTTATCTATAAAAAATCACCTGATCTGACCCACTACATCATTTGAATGCGATGCCACTTGAATATAAGATAATAATAGGTAAATAGAGGCTAATCCATTACTGTTTGAGCAAATCATGGGAAATCCAGGTGAAACAGACAATCAAAGGGTATTGACGCACAACATTATTGAATCACTTCTCTTCACACACAAGTATCTGTGCCATTCTTCTACAAGACCCTATATTCCAGCAAAAAGACTGATCTTTTCGTCACACAAACAAACACGGGGTTCTGATATAGCCAGCGATTCAATCACATGATTTGGAGTAGCATTTCCATTGCTGCCTACATCCTTATTACTGTCCTTCAATTTGAGAGCAAAATCATTGAAACATTCATCCAAGGTACGGAAAGGTTCATCGGGATATAGAGTGCCCACTTCAACATCATCAAGGCCATTGATTGAAAAATTAAACTGACAACCCTTGATGAATATATCGTGTGTGAATGATGCAACTACACTTTCTGGTATGATATTCTCTGTCAAATGAAAAAACAAATCAACTTCCAGCACCATTTTGTTACTTGTAATATTTAAAATTAAATATGTATATACTAATAAGATCATGGAAATTAAGAAATAGAAAATTAGAAGAAAGACCTGCAGCAATAGCAAGGAGGTCATGTTCAGTGACTGTAACTCGAGGGAGGGTTCTTCCAATTTTCTTTTCCCACAAAGAAGCAAGCTCATTCATGTTATAGAAATTGTTGGAAGGTCGAAAATGGACTGACTTGTTGATAGTTCTCACATCATCCACAGTTTTCATTGTAAATTTCCCAATATCAGTGCCAGCAACAAAGTAAGCTGCATGAATCATGATAGATAGTTATTTTTATTTCATTACTGAACACAAGCCCCCGTATTTTCTTTTCATGAAATCCACTACAATTATTAGATTTATTTTTCGCCATTACAAGCTCTTAGTCAAATTCTATTTATCATTTTTTTTTTCGCTTATTTCACGAAAAGTGGGTAATTGCATTTTGCCAAGCTCCATAAAAAATCTCGTGAACTCTCACCTATATAACATCATTGTTACGTTTTTGCTCCCACATCCCTTGAGGGTTTTTTTTTTAATTAATATAAGTGTATGGGTAAGTTTGTTGTGTATATCTCGATTAATTTTACAGACCTTGAAATTAACACTTATGTAAGCCTTCAATGATTCTAAGATTTGTGAAACTCGAACTGATAAACTCTAAGAAATAAATTTAGTGTTTGACTAGTTGAGCTATATAAATGAGTATATTTTTCGTATTATCATTGCAGATCTGAAGAAATGTAGTAAGATTTTGAATCTAATTGTATGTATGAGTGCATCAGGGAATAGATAGTTTCCTTAAGATATGGTTTTGAGATTAATTAGTGATGACAAGTTATAGTAGATTTTTTTATTGTTGTTATTGGCTTTAATGATAAGTTAGGCGAGGCTTTTTTAGCTGTTCTATATTAGTCATCAGAATATCCTCGCCAAGAAAGGAAACTAAATCCATTCCGGTAGCCGGAAAAACAAAAGTTGCAGACCGATGTACCTTTAACGGTGCCATCTCCGTAGATCTTGAAGTGTTCCAAAGGAGGCAGAGCATGAGCAGGGTGTTTGTTATCATAGTAAGGCCAAGAAGCAATTGAATTGCAACAGATATAGGTGTAGGGAATGCCATACTCCTCGACCAACCGTCTAATTTCACGTTTCTCTTCGTACATTCGCAGCCCTGGCTCCACTGGATCAGCCCTCACCACATCATGCCCAAATTCTGATGGCAAAAATCTCTGCAACATGAATAAACACCCGATTAGTAATGAATTTTACTCATATTTTCCCCTCTCGAAATTATTTCTATTCTATATATCATAATGAAAACTGGATCACCTTAGATAAATATTATTTCTACCTTGATGGTGCCGACGGCCTTGATAGCTTCTACCAGGGCAAGCTGGTCCAGTACATTTTCCCCTCCTACTGCTGATATTACAACATCAATCTCGTGAACTTTAAGTATTTTCTCCATGTTTTTCCTGTCACTAATCAGCCCCTGTGATCAAAGGAAGAAAAATAAGCAGAGAGGTATAAGATAATTAATCAAAGAAATTTAATATTTTTCACTTTAAATGGAACCTATGAGACATACCTGCAAGATGATGGCTCCTTTGTCATGAAGAGATTTGAGAACTTCGGCCTTAGAAGGGCATGTAGCAACACCTGGCCGGACAAGAACATAGGTCTGTCGATCGGAGTCTAAGCTGGCTTCGGCCACGAATCGACCGATAAAACCGGTTGCTCCGGCGATGAGGACTCGACTCTTGATTGTAGGGGAAGCTGCTGAAACAGTCATGCTTGCTTCTTTTTATATAAATAATCTCTTCTTCTTCTTTTTTTACTATCAGGGATTTATAAACATAAAAGAAGGGTTACAATTGACCCCTGTAGTCTGTAGAGAAACACAGAAAGGAATAATTCCTGGTCTCTGATAAACAGAAGGTCTGTCAATGTTGTGACATGAGAATGCACCTGCTATGATACATTTATATAGGGAAGTAGCTCGCGGGGCTCTATTTTTTTATATTAAAAAAAAAAAAGGCATGGTAATATAATTAAAAATGATTCCTGTTTTGTTGGAATCTTTGGTTCAGCTACTACTCAACCTTCCAACCTAGCCTGATTTTTTTATGGAATGTTATAGGTAGATTTTTTTTTATGAGATGATATTAAAAATAAATTTTTAAAAATAAAATAAATATTATTTTTTTATTTAGGAATATATTAAAATAATATTTTTTATTTTTTAAATTTATTTTTGATTTTATTACACAAAAATTAATTTAAAATAATAATAATATTTTTCAAAAAGGGTGCCAGCTGACTTTTCAAGTGATGGCAAGCATCTCACCAAGGCCCATTAGTATCCTCGAAGCGTGGTAGACTATTAGCTAGTGAGTGATCATCTCTTCTTTTAGTCTTGACTGGTAGCGAAACATGTGCATGGAGTGATCTGGTGCAGGTGGCCTCCAGCCCTCGGTCTTGGGAATGTCGGTTGCTCTCAGGCGATCTCTGAGAGCAAAGTTTAGAACCAATCAAAGGCTTCCACGACAAATCTGCAAAAAAAAAAATTAACTTATCAAGTTTTTAGTAAAAGTGAAGTACCATTACAATGTTGTAAGTTTTTATTTTTATTCGGTTATTTTTTTTATTTTTATTTGGTTATTTTTTTTTAATAAGATTAGTTATATTTGAAATTTATGATTACCCTTTCTAATAAATATACTTTTTAAAAATTAAATTTATATAAATTTTCTTATAAAAATATAATAATATTTTAATCGCTAAATCAATACTTCATTTCAAGTTATAACTAGTTTCTAATCCACCGGTGATAATTCTTACTAATTTCTAATCACTGACTAACTATTGTCGTTGAGGCCGCCTAGTGATTTTCCCTTGACATTTTACGGCAGATTTTTTTTTTTACGTGGCAATCATCGTATAATCATTTTTTCTATGACAGAAATTAGTTGAGCCCGTCTTTTTTATTTAGTCCAAGACAGACAAACTGTCCATGCTGGAACTAATTAAGGAATTAGAGATAATCCTAGTCATTAAGTTTTTATCTTGTCTGATTTTATTTTATTTGTGTACATTCCATAGTGGTGCTACTCGTTGGTACTTTCTTAGTAATAATTGTTGATTTACATGGGGAAAAAAAAAAAAAAAGGAAGAAAGGGGGAGAAAGTAATCATGATACCTTACGAGGATGTTCGTTTTCTTTGGGTTTTCTTTCCTTTTCAGCTGGGAAAAGTGCAAATAAACTTCCTCTGGAACTAAAATACTATATGCTCCCCATGCCAATAAAATATTGCTCTGGATAGCATGATATTTAACTTGTTGCCATGTATGATTCTGTCATTAATTTCCTCGTTTGTCAGTTTCGTGGACAGTTGTTTTCAATCAAGCTTAGTTGATGATTAGATATCTATCTACGACAGCGAGAAAGGTGATAAAAATTGTTTTTTTGAGATGTTTGTTATTTAAAAATATATTAAAATAATTTTATTTAATTTTTTAAATTATTTTTTTATATTAATATATCAAAATAATTTAAAATTAAATTTTTCGATAACATAATTAAACCGCGATGACGAAAAGTGCCATGACAGTACTTCAACAACCGCGGCTGCTCACCGAGGGGGGTTCTTCCTTGATCTCCATGAAAAGGGGAATTCCAAGTGCATGCAGACCAAATCCCCGGTGAGGACAAGTGATGACAGGCAAATGATTAATTAATGTAATTTTATATAATGTCATGCTCTGCAGTTTGTAGTTTGATTAGTAAGTTGTTGTTCACATATAAAATTACTTGAAATCAAATTCTCAGCAACTTTGTTGATTATGTAATCATGATGATTCCATCCAAATCAAAACATGGTTTTTCTATTGAGGGTATGTTTCACAGTCCAATTAAATATTATTTTTGAAAAATTTTGATCTTTTTTATTTTTATTTTTTATTATTTTGATGCATTAAGAATAAATTTTAAAAAATAAAATATATATTTTTATGTATTTGTAAGCAAAAAAAAATATTAAAAAATATCATCTTTCACACTCTCAAACAAGCCTTGAAAGCATGTTTATTTCTGCAACCCAACCATGCTTCTCAAGAATCTTGAAATTTAGCAGTGTGGTAGCGGTTGTTTTTCAAATAATTTTTTGTGTCGAAATGCATGTCTTTTATTTTTAAAAAATTATTTTTGATACCAGCACATAAAAACGATCCAAAACGTACAAACCATATTAAATTTTAATAAAAAAAATTAATTTTTTGAAAACACGATTTGCACCATATTTCTAAACAATTTCTTAATAGTAAAAATCTATTTAATTTTCAGTTCACAATTCATGGAGGTGAAAGATTCGGGACTTAGATGCTGTATGTTGTTATGTTTATATTAATGTTTGATTGTGTTATATTTAACATGAAAAAATATGAAAAATGTATTTTTTTAATAATTTAGCTTTTGTTTTATAATTGATGATTGATTTTTTAATATTTATTTTAGTAAAAAGATAGATTTGATTTATAACGAATCGTTTTCTTGTATATTTGATATGAAGTAGTTGTGTTTGAAAAGAGTTTTTATAAAAATATAAATGATTTGGCGTTAGCAACAACAATTACTTGCTAAATAAAAATAAATAAAAATATTTAAAATAAAAAGAATAATTAATATAAAATGCTTGCATGTATATCTATTTTTTATTTATACTTTAATTTTTAAGTAGTGTTAATAACATGTTTTGAATTGATCAGTTCATGTATTGTTATGATTTATTATACAAGACATGAAAAAACATTGTTTAGTTTCCCAAATAAAAAAATATTATACATAAAAACATATCTACATTATAATTATTTCATTATTTCTACGTTACAGTAGAAGCAAGTTGCTCCAGTATTTGGATAGCTCTTTAAAATTTATTTATTTATATATTTTTTAAACTTGTTTTATTAGGTGTAAATAAAGATCACATGCATTAAAATTTAACTTGATATCTTACCTGTATAAATGCGGGTTTTAAGAAGCTAGCAAGACAAAAAAGAATTTTATTTTTAAAAAAAGAAAAACAACGCAGGATGGTTTGTCGTCTCGAACCACGCGCGATAAAAGTATGGCGGGCCAAGCATTCACCTGCTCACATGTGTCCTGGAGCCTGGACCACTCATGTGACACGAGTCCTTATTTAAATCGATCATCGTATCTACACGGCGAGTATGGCTGACGACCGTAGATCGGTTTCTAATTCACACCACAAAAAAAAAAAAAAAAAAGGTACCAATTTCTAATTACGAAGATGCCAGTGTGGAATGTACAAAATTGATTGGACCTGTTTAATGAGAAGGTCACCGTCACCAGCAAAAACAAAACATTTCAAGAGAAGCCGGCTTCTAAACTTGTAATTGCACATGCATTCCCTTGTTGAGTTGCATTGATGAAGGTTTTATCCCACTGTCCCGCGATGGCTGCCATGTAATATTTATTGTACAGCATCCAATGACACTGAAACAATCTCACTAGTCATCAGACTTTTTTTTTTTTCAATCACATCCTTACATATCAAAGCGCTTGATTACAGTATAAAAAACAATTGAAAAGAGGAGCAATCTCTCTTTTTTTTTTTTTATGATGGTCCTTTTCATTTTCACGTGTAAAAATTCATTTCGGTACATAAATATCTATCTTACCAATATCTTGTCATTTTTTCTATCGTGAACTTCACTCGTGTAAATTTTAGTACACGAGTTTAAAAAAGAAAAGAGAAAATCACAAAAAAAAATAAGTGAAAAAAATGGTTTATCAGTTTTTAATAATAATAAAAAATTTATATTGGTATTAGTGCATTCATATAGAAAATTGTTAAAAAATAAAGGTAATTTTCATTTTCACGTGAGAAAAATCATCTTGGTCTATGAAGATTCAATTTACAAACAATTTAATCAATGATTTTTAGAGAAGGATGTAGAAAGTTGTTAAAAAAAAAAAAAACAAGAAAGAGATTGGTTTGCAACATCTCTTTCAAGAAAAGTGACGTTAAAGTGGTTTACAACTTTTTTTTTTTACTGTAAAAAATAAATAAATAAAGTTTATAAATAGATTTTTATAAAGTAAATTATTTTTTAATGTTTAGTAGTATCATAAAAAAATTAAAAAATACTTTTTAGTATTTGACTATGTCATAAAAAATTAGCTGAAAAATAACCTATTACTATTTTTTTTTAGTTTATTAAAATAATGAGAAACAAATCTTATAAATTAAAAAATTAAACGAGAAAAAAATTGATAGAAATTCTAATTTCATAAATTGTTTCAAATAAAATAAATAACAATCAAAATAATAGAGATCAAATCTAATAGATGAAAAAGTTGAAAAATGATGAAATTAAAAAAATATAATTTTATAAATGATTTAAAATAAAATAAATAACAATCAAAATAATGATAACTAAATATATATAAAAAATTTCAATTAAGAAAATGATAAGAGAAAAAAATAACAATCATAAAAATGATGACTAAAGTTAATATAAAAATAAAATAAAATAAAATTTTAATGGATAAAATTAAAAAAAAAATTTAAAACAAAATATATAGCAATAAAAAATTTAAGATTAAATTTGATATGATTAACAAATAATATAATATTTTTAATTTTTTCACAATTTATAAAAAATATTTTTCATTTAAAATAAAAATAACACTTTTTTATAAATTAAGTTAAATTTTTCTCAGGTTAAAAAATATTTTTTATTGATTAATTTTTTAAATAATAAATAAATACGAAAAACTTTAGAAAGGAGTTTTCGGTAAACAAATTTACATAAACGTAACCTAAACGCTACATGCATATCTATACGTACGTACGGTGTCATATCCCCTTGGCTGCACTGCAGCAGGACTACACGATGACAAAAGTCTGACGTGATTGTTGCAGCATCCCATTCATTCGCGCCCCCAACGATTGAGATCAAGACCCACATCTCACCGTTGATAAAGTGGGACGACAGCAAGTGCATGAAGTGAACTCAAAGCCATCCCCTACACCTGAGTTACACTGAATTCATTTTAGTGCAATAATTAAAAAAACCGGGGCTTCATTTTGATTGCAATTTCAAAAGACAAACCTCTTACCAGTAATCAAGTAATGTTTATTTTTTCTAATTGCCTCTCTCTCGTTTTTTTACTTACATCTTACATAAACTACAGTAGAAGCACGGTTTCATATCTCAAACGACGCAAAAACTATCATTAAAAAAAAATGAAAAATTAAAATTAGCAGTATGAAACAGTAGTACCTCTGAAATGCCCTTCTTTTGTTCCCAATAATAAAAAGAAGAAAAAAAGAGCGGACAGAGAGAGAAGCAAAACAGAGAAAAGAAAGACCGTTCCCTTATGATCTTGAATCTCTCTTGATTATCCGATTATTCTTGTACTGCTCTCTCATGGCCGGGTAATTTCCCTTTTACCTATTTTCGATGCAAGAATCACATTAAAGATTCATAAC
>Ga0325411_1006759_pt1 | contig 12554 bp, 9 predicted proteins | sample PopdelMetagenome_13_FD_206181 | JGI IMG/M metagenome (GOLD analysis project Ga0325411, IMG submission 206181) | Populus deltoides microbial communities from Bellville, Georgia, United States - Xylem-PdIQD-R4 | ecosystem: Host-associated > Plants > Phyllosphere > Stem > Wood/Secondary xylem... | reverse complement strand
TAGACGATCGCAGAATCGAACACCAACCCAATATCGAGTTTTTTTAAGACTGCGATAACCTCATAAAAAGCAAAATGAAACCAATTATGAAATTGAATTCTCAATTAACCCAATATTTAAAAATAAATAAAAAAAAAGTTAAACTCGTCAAACCTGTGAACAAGTCCATGAAATTTATAAAGTTTAATAACATAGATTTCTCTGAATTTTTTTATTATTATGTGAGAAAAAAATAGATGATAAAAAAATCAAGTTCAATTTAAAAAAAAAAATCATACTGAACCCGTAAACCACGATAACCTAGGTTTACCCAAACAAACCCAAAAGTCACGCTAACCCTATAGAAAGGCAAGGAAAAAGAAAAAAAAATCACAAAACTAAAATTTCAATCATCCTAATATTAAAAGATAAAATCAATGAAAATAAATTTGAAAAAAAAAGAAAAGGAAAAAAAAAGCAAAACATTATGAATTACCAAGTTCAATCATAAAAAGAAAAAAAACACTCCACTAAACTTGTAAACCGGAGCAACCTGGATTATCCCACCAAACTTGCAAATCATGCTAACCCTAAAAAAAATAAAAAGAAAAAAAATTATCAATTCAAATTCTTAACCACCATAATATTAAAAGATGAAATCAATAAAAATAAATTTTAAAAAAAATTATAACAGAAAAAAGCAAAAGCAAAAAACACAAAACACTATAGATTTCTATTATAATCCACGATGCACTAGGTATGAGTGAGCAGTAGTTCACACACCCTTTAGTTTAGTGGCTTGTAGGCCATACTAACAAATAGTTCAGGAGATGATTATGTGTTTAGAGAAGTGAGAGAAATCTGATAACCATGTTAAATCTTGATTAATTTGATAATACAATGAAAAATGAGGCAATAATGAAAAAAAAAATATATTTAAAAAATATATTGATCTCGGCAAAGCTATGGAAAAGAAAATAAGGCAAAAAAGATATCAATCCTTGTTAACTTTTTAAACCCATAACCCAAGTTATCATATTGAAAGCATTATACACGAAAAAATTGAGAAGCCTAACCCCTGAGAAATGAAACATCGAAGAATTAAATCGGAAAAAAAAACTAATTAAAAGAACGAGGGTTAAAATAAAAATAAAAAAATAAATTGAAAAGCAACAATAAATTTTCAATTTAAAAGACAAATTAAAAATAATAAAAACATTGTCAAGAGAAAAAAAGGTAAAAAAAATGACATCCAAAATGAAAAAAAAGCATTATCAACTCAGGTTGAAGGTTAAAATTAAAAACAATAAAACTTTTATAAAAAGATTAAGGACATATAGATTTTTTTAATATATTTTTTTAAATAAAAAATCATAAATGTAAATTGAAAAACATATTCACACATACAATTAAATAAATAAAGAACCAATGTGTAAAGAAATTAAAAAAAGAAGTCATAAACAATAAATAAAAACAAAAATGAAAAAGTAGATAAATAAATATAAAACAAGATATTTAATATTACAAAACGAGTAATTTACATAGTTGTATTTAACAAATCTGTTTATTAAAATTAAATTGTAACACATAGATAAAATTTACTGAATAAAATAAAAAAAATTATGCAAGGCTGTAAATATTTTTAAAAAATAATAAATAAATATTTTTTTATTTTTAAAAATAAGTTTAATACATATAAAAAATAAAAAAATTACAAATGAATCATACTAACATCTTCAAAAATTAAACACATTCAATATAATTAAAAAATATTTTAAAAAAGGCTAAATAAAAAAAATCAGAAAGAAGTGCAACATAAACTTAAAATTTGTTTTGAAAAAGACATGAAAAAAGGTTTAAGTTAAAAAAAAGAACCAAAACTATATAAACAAAAATATAAGTTCAGGCGCTTGAATAAAGGGCCAGCACGGAGGCCTTTATTTTCCTATAAGTTAATGGGGCTGATGATGTGTTATTCGCCTCAATTTTACCAAAAACAAAATAGATAATGCATCGATTAGAATTCTTAGAGCGTGTTTGGCAGTGTGGTTGCGGGTGCTTTTTAAATAGCTTTTCGTGCCGAAATGCATGCCAATGATGTTTTTTTATTTTTTAAAAATCATTTTTGACATCAGCACATCAAAACGATCTAAAAAGTACAAACCGCACTCAATTTTAGCAAAAAAAAAAAAAATTCAAATTTGGAGGAAACGCAGGTACAAACGCAGGTACAAACGCAGTACCAAACGTTCCCTTAGATTCTTGCCACTGTGGCGGTGAGAGAAACATGGTGGTTAGTTTTTTCTTTTAAAAACTTATTTTTAACCTATTTTCAATTCAAAATACCTAGAAAAAAATTATAGGTACCTTGTTATTGGACTTGCAGGATATTTATTGGATCTGGAGATTAGTCATGATGTGCGTAAACTGGCCCGAACATCTCAGGTTATATATATATATATATATAAAAAAAAGATGGGAAGGATTCTTGTTTTCTCTTTCACAAATCTGGATAAAGCCACGACATGACATGCATTTTGCGTAAAATTATTAATTCTAAGACTCTTGGTTTAAGTGGTGGGAGAGCGCCATAGCTTTCGCCTTTGCGAGATCAGGAGTCCATATCCTCCACTTCCCTTTTCCCAGACGACTACTTTTTTCAATAGTCATGGATTTTAAACTGAAATGTAACTTTTCTTTAATTAAAGAAAGCTATTTTATATACAAAAAAAAACATTATATTTTCTATGAAGTAATTATTGAAATTAAGGGATTATTAAGATTACGTGGAACCATATTTTGATGATCTGAAAAACAGCCATGGAGGATGCTGGCTGGTTGGCAGTATTTGATACCATTTAGCATTACGGTACAATAATGTTTTTAAATTTTTTATAGCTTCAAATTAATATTTTTTATTGTGTTTTTTTATTTTTTTGATATACAAATATTAAAAATAAATTAAAAAATATTATTTTGATATATTTTTAAACAAAAATTCTTTAAAAAACATTTTTTATCGAAGTCTCAAACATGCTACTATAGACGCAATCGGAATTAAATTGATGTTTCTTCAACTTGTACAAATAAATGCTTTATGGTGACATATAACCAGGAAATGGGAAGGCTTTCATGGTGATGACATTGACTAGCAGATGATTTGAAAGCCAAGTTAAACAACAAGAGCTAGAAAATGCAAGTGCTGCGGATTTGGCCTTAAGATATGCATAGAAAGGTTAAATCATAACTATTAAATTATAAAAAGGGCAAGGCTCTATCAATAATATATTAATAAGATAAAGCCTCCCGTTGTTCAAATATGCTAACAATTTCTACCAAGGAAGGGATGTTCCCTCTTGATTTTATCGATCAAATTCTTGATTTGCACAACCTTTTTCTTGCAGCAGCTGGGGAAGGTTAGAAGTGGGCGGGTGGGTCATAAGTTGCTATGCATTAATAAAAGAATTGTTTTGGAAATGCGGGATAATTTGTGTTTTTAAAAATTTTAATTTTTTTTTTACTAAAAACTATTTTTTTTTTGTATGTTTTGGTTGGTTTTAATGCTCTGATCTCAAAAATAATTTTTTAAAAATAAAAAAAATATCATTTTAATTTATTTCAGAATGAAAAACACTTTGAAAAGTTACCGCAACCACACTCCCAAACAGATACCCATTATTAATTTTTTTATTTTAATATTAATTAGAATGTTTAAAATTATTTTACCATGCAAAATAAAAGATTTTTTAAAAATAGAATGGTAAGTTAAAAAAATTAGTAGAATAGCACAATTTTTTCATAAAAAATACTGAAATAACACAATTTTAGCTTGTCACATTTTCTAGTCGCGATATTCATAGATGTCATGGTTCTAAAGCTCAATAATTTAATATGTTGTGAAATTAAATCTTCTCTACTAGTGTTTTGGTAGTCGTCGGGATTTCAAAATGTGACATTAATTTAAAATCGGGTTTCTCAACCAAAACTTATTTATATATCGCTCAAAGTTGACGGGTAATTAATTTATTTTTTAAAATAAGTATAGCTCACTCGGGTCATTATTGACGATTTTCTTTAATGTTGTTGAATTTGTTTCATCGTGATTTTTTTAATGATATTAATAATATTTACAATCAGAATTTTGATAAGTCTCCAGATTTTTTTCTCTTTCTTTTATCTTCTATCTTGCTTTTTTAATTTTATTTTTTTATATTATTATTACTGTTAACGATAAGTTATACATATCATATTTCTCAATGGGGATATATATAAATCATACTACTTCGTCTATTTATTTATATATATATATATATATATGTTATTTCACCAATATTTTTTAAATAAATATGCTAATAACCAAAAATAGCAAAAATCTTTTGACAACATTAAAAAGTTTCACGTGTGACCAAGTGACAAAATTTTGAAACAATATAACACGGCCAATAGAATAATAAGGGCTGATTATGTTGGGTTTCGTGTGCAATCTAGTAGAGTTGATTTATTATATATAATTCTGGTGGCCCCACTTTTTACGAATTCTTCATTCGCTAGTAAAAAATAATTAAAAAAATAAAATAGAGACATAATTATCAGAAAAGCAGGCGCCCAGATCGAATACCAGATGGCTGTGCAGTGGTTACCTTTACTGTTCAGCCACGGTGCTGTAAATTTGTTATTGCGGTCGTGCTTTTAAAAAAATTAATTTTTATATTTTATATTATTTTAATATATTAATATTAAAAATAAATTTTAAAAATATTATTTTAATATATTTTCAAATAAAAAATATTTTAAAAAATTAATTACCACGTCAAAATTGTTAATAACCATGCTGCTATGATGATGATTGCTGCTTCACTACGCTTGTTCTCTTTATTTTATTTTATTTTTTTCCTTTATTCATAACTTTTTACATGCTATAATGACACGGTGTATAGTATCTGTAATCGTTAATTGCCTGTCATCTGCCACTCGTCGGATTAATTTCAAAAAAATATAAATAAAACCATGAAGAATGTGATGATTTTTTTTATAGTATTATTAAACTCGATCAAATTAAATTAATTTTAAAATCTTTAGATTTAATTATTTTTTTAATTTAAATTTTAAATTAAATCACGTGAAAGTTAGACCGAATTAAATTAATTATTTTTACAGATTTAAATATAATCATGATGACCAGTGAAAATATAATTTAGCTTTTAAAAAAGCTTAAAAGTAACAATTTTTTTAAAAATAAAATTGAGACAATAACAGATTATATTGATCTTGGTCCCCGCACGACCCAGGTCATGTATTCTATTAAGTTTAATAACTTTTTTTTATTTAATTATATAATAAAAAAATATGCTTATAAAATTCAGTGTCAATCTAAAATCAAACACTTATTCAAAACAATAATAACTTTATAGAAAGTAAATAAAAATAAATCAGGCAGTTTATTTCTTAATCAATCCAATATTGAAAGTTAAAATCAAGAAAAAAAAATAAAAACAATTAAAGGACAAAAAATAACATATTCATTCAGTGGCTAAGCTCATAAAACCCGTGAACCAGATAACTCAAGCTAGCATGTCAAACTTGTGCATCAGATTATGGATTATAGTGGGATTATAATTTGTTTTTTTTTTTTTAAATATTTTTTATTTAATTATATGATAACAAAAATAGACGATCACAGAATCGAACACCAACCCAATATCGAGGTTTTTTGAGACCGCGATAACCTCATAAAAGTAAAATGAAACCAATTATGAAATTAAATTCTCAATTAACATAATATTTAAGGATAAAATTGAAAAAAAAATTATAAAAAAAAAGTTAAACTCGTCAAACTTGTAAACATGTCCATAAAATTTATATTTTTTTAAAAGTTAAGATTCAATAATTTGGTGAAAAAAAATAACACATCAATGCTTTATATAGAGATTAAAACCGACTTAAAAAAATCAAAATCTAAGAAGGAAATTAAAGTAATTAAAATCCAAATTCAACTAAAAATATTTCAAATAGTAAAAATAAGATATTCTGACCGTAATATGAGATTATTTTGAATTTCGGCTGATAATAGCATATCAGCTTCTATATAAAACCATGTCTTTAAAATGATTTGGTGAAACTCTGGTCTTATCAAACGATCAAATCTAAAATTATGATTGTTTTTGTGGGACTGGGCATCAAAAGTTTTGGATTTCCTCATGGTTTCTCTAAAACTTTGCCTTTTTTACTTGATTCATAAATATACTCGCAACACATTTCAAGTTGTATTTTTTGGGTCCGTTTAAGAGTATAATTGTAGTTGATTTTTAAATAATTTTTTATATCGAAATGGATATCAATGATGTTTTTTTATTTTTTAAAAATTATTCTTGACATCAGCACATCAAAACGATTCAAAACATACAAAACATATTAAATTTTAATAAAAAAAATTAAATTTTTTAAAAACATGGTTTGCACCGCGTTTCCAAACAAGCTCGAAGTCATTTACTCTATCTTTGTTATTATGGTTGAGTTTGCATGCTAATTGTAAATAATAATAAGGTTTCAATAAAAATAAGTTGGGCATCGGCTTACTTTTTAAAACTCGATGGTGTATTCAAGTTCATGGTTTTGAAAATTGAATCCATAGTAAATACTATATAGATCCTTAATTTTTGTTTTATCGAAGCTTCAACATACGAGTGAACACTAGATAAGTCCACTAAATATACAACGAATAATGTTGATTTTATCAAGAATATTTTCTTAGTATTTAATACCATTTATCATTGTGATATAATCGTGTTTTTAAATTTTTTGCACCTTTAAATTAATATTTGTTGTTGTTTTTTTATCTTCTTGATATACAAATATTAAAAATAAATTAAAAAAATATTATTTTAATATATTTTCAAATAAAAATTTTTAAAAAACATCTTCTATCATACTCTCGGAACATGCTACTATACACGCAATCGGAATTAAATTGATGTTTCTTCAACTTGTACAGATAAATGCTTTATGGTGACATATAACCAGGAAATGGGAAGGCTTTCATGGTGATGACATTGACTAGGAGATGATTTGAAAGCCAAGTTAAACAACAAGAGCTAGAAAATGCAAGTGCTGCGGATTTGGCTTAGGATATGCATAGAAAGGTTAAATCATAACTATTAAATTATAAAAAGGGCATGGCTCTCTCAATAATATATTAATAAGATAAAGCCTCCCGTTGTTTAAATATGCTTACAATTTCTACCAAGGAAGGGATGTTCCCTCTTGATTTTATCGATCAAATTCTTGATTTGCACAACCTTTTTCTTGCTGCAGCTGGGGAAGGTTGGAAGTGGGCGGGTGGGTCAAAAGTTGCTATGTACGAATAAGATAATGTTTGAAAACACGGGTAAATTTGTGTTTTTAAAATTTATATGTTTTGAATTGTTTTGATGTACTGATCTTAAAATTAATTTTTTAAAAATAAAAAAAATATCATTTTAATGCATTTCAGAATGAAAAGCATTTTAAAAAGTAACCGTAACCACATTCCTAAACAGACACCTACTATTAATGCAGAGCAAAATGGTTTTGCAAAATAATTTTTAATTAAAAATAAATCAATATAATATTTTTTATATTAGTTGATCAAAATTATAAATAAAACACTTGAAAAATCACCAATTTAACAATTTTTAAATGAAAAACAGATCTAACCAATAACGTACAACTCACATTAATGGTAGGTAAGGTTAGGTCATCAAGGGAAGATTGTATTGGTGGGAGAATTCGGTGGGTGGAAGACTCGTGTTTTTGTCAAACGTGCATGCAAAGTTTCAATCATGGGCACATCGAATTCGTGGGATCTTCAATTTTATGAGCATCATCGAGGGATGCGACTCAGGGAAACCACGCACATACTCAGCTGAGTTAAATATATTGTTTATATTCAAAATAAAAATAAATGTTTCTTATTTTTTGACTGTAAATGATTGGATTAAATTGTAAGATTTATGCCTTTTGGATCGAATTAGACACTTCAAGAAACAATAAGAACTAATCAAGACAAAGCCAAGCTAAATTTTGTAAATTAAATAAAGTGTGAAATTATTAACACATATATATATATATATATATATATATATATATTAATCAATCTATTAATTAATTAGTTGAGAATCTGCGGATATAAAATTCAGCTAGAAAAAATCTGTTTGTGCTAAATTAATAACATGATGTAAAAAAAATTAAAAATTTTTATTTGCTAATTATTAGATTCGACTTGAATTAAATTTCATCAGATGATTTTATAAATTTATTTATATGAAAGCTTATTGTTTGTGACCAATTTAGCTAGGGAAGACTTTTAATTTAGACCTCAAAAAATATTATTTGAACTAATTTTATTATTTTCCCTTTTATTTTCTGGTTTCCAGCTCTATTTCAGATTTTATATTTCGTTATCCACTCTGTAAATATCAGCTTCTAGCTTGGCTTATTTAAAGAATTGCAAATCTCTTAAAAAAAACACAAGATCAAAGATAATTATTGAAAAATAAACTAAAAAACAGGATTCTTTTTGTCATCCAGTAATTAATTAGATCATGACTTTAATTCCGTCGAATAGCTGGACGTCATGAGCATAGCCAATAGGTGATGAAAATCTTCCATGCATCAACTTCGTCAAGGTATCCAGGTTGTCCCATTAGGATGATTATTTTCGTATTTCATTTTTATTTTTAAAAAATAACCAAATTAAAATTTATTTTTTTAAAAAAACTGAAACCGGTTCAAAACGACTGTTTTCAGTTCTATTTTTAGAACAAAACCGGTTCAAACGGGTTTGCCTCGGTTTGACTCGGGTTTGGCTTGATTTTTCCCGGTTTAACTTGGTTTTTTTTCGATTTGGGTTCAGTTCGGTTTTTTAGTTTCACGCTTATAAAACCGAAACCAAACCAATCGATTTTTTTTAAAATTTTAATCAGATTTTTTTTACAATTTGATTTTTTTAATTATTATTATTTTTTTTTAATTTTCTCTTACTTGACTCTAGTTCCCATGCCTGGTCGTGATACGAAGGCCAAAGATTTCAAGATGGCAGCTTGGATTTGTCAGCATGTGAGCTTAGGATTTTAGGAATATATAACAGCTAGCTTGATGTCACTCAAGTTGGCCATCTGTCTATCTCACAGTCTGTTCTTGATTTTCATCATCCTTGATGGCTGATGCTTCATTTTCATCTAGTTGGATACAATCATTTATTCCTTGCATTGCACGCTCTTCATTTATTTCTTGTTGTTTCATTTAATTAATAATAAAATTATCTTGCATATTAATTAAAATTAAAACTTTTCTTCAAAAAAATCTCAAATTAAGATTTAATTTTCGTTAGTTTTATCATGTATATAATATAAACTTGACTTAAGAAAATCAACAGAGAGAACACGTCTTTTCAACCATGAAATCAATCTCTGAAAAGTTTACATGTTTATAATTATTACTATTTAAAATGTTATAATATTATTTTTTTAAAAATATTTTTAACTTCAGTATACTAAAAAAATAAAAAAATAATTTTAGAAATAAAAATTTAAATTTTTAAAAAATAAGATTTCAGCTGCGTTTCAAGTGCAATGAAGGTGGGATGAGTCCTGAAAATATTGGCATAATTACCTTTCAACATCACAATTTTGTAAAGCTAAGATACCGGGAAGAGCACGCCACCACAAGTATCAATGTCGAGCAAGTGTTTTTCATTGGACAAGAAAGACTTCTATCAGGGGAAGAAGACAAAGAGCAACTAGCTTGAAAAGTTAAGTGGCTGCGGTATGGTGGTGGGTGGTGGTTATATTTTTGTATGAGAGACAACGGATAAGGTAAATAATCTACAGGCTCGTGAGTCGTGTCTGCTGGGCTAAACTATCTCATGAAGAAATGCATGCTTCCTTCAGAATCCTCCATCTTCATTATATATATATATATATATATATATATATATATATATATTTTGCGTGCGAGACGAGGGAAATGGAAAGCAGCAAATTTCTGCTTTCTGCGCGTCCAAATTAAGGTTACTGTTCGGTAAACAATTGAGCATGTCTCCACTATTTACTAAACAGTTTTTTTTGAAATAGTGGAGGCATGCCTCCACTGTTTGCTGAGTAGTTTTTTTTTTTTTTTAAATCAGTATAGTTAATTGATTTCACTCGCACTGTTCACGGAAACGTGAATAATAATTTTTTTTTTGTTTTTTTAAATTAGTTTAAGGTGAATTAAATTTACTCGTACTGTAATCTTAATTTTATTCTTGATAATATTTTATCTAATTTTATAGTTCTTATCGGATGAATTTTATACGTAATGGAATTGTAGATAGTTTTTTGTTAAAGTAATTTTTTTTTATATAAAGTGTGATTTATTTCATGATGTAATAGCAATATTAAATTCACAATATTTAAATTAAAAACCATCAATATTAATATATATTTTTTAAAAATATTTTATAACCTCAATTTCAAAAGCATTCTTAATCAGACACATTAAAACTACTTTTTCTTCAACCTCAATTTCAACCACAGTTTTAACCAAACACTTATTTTTTCAAACCAATCTCAATTAAAAGTACTTTTTATAAAACAATTTTTTTCAAATCACAATCACAACAACCACCGCAATACCAAACACACTCTAAATGTAAAGAAACTTAAGGTAAGTTCGCATCCACATTTACAGACATTCCCTTTTGTGAAGCCATGATGTTTGCTAAATTGTTGGGAAAATGCCAATTGCTTACAACTTTTAGGGTTGGGAAATGATGAATTATTTGTCAAGTTAGTGTGGTAGCAGTTTTTTTTTAAAATGCTATTGCTCAAAAATATATTAAAATAATATTTTTTTATTTTTAAAAAATATTTTTCACATCAACACTTTAAATGATCTTATAATACTAAAAAAACTTAGATTTTTTTTTAAAATTTTTTGAAATACAAAAATAAACAGGTTACAGGAATCTTCTCCCTTTCCTTTCTAGGGCAAGAACACAAATGGCCACCCTCGACTGGTTAAGCCCAACTAAAAATGGAATAGCTTTAGGGCTACTCATTCCAATGAGGCCTAAAGATTCTCTAGGATCCGTTTCACATTCGTCGGTTTTCTTTAGATTTTAATCAAAGCTTAAGGAGCAGCCCAGGTTCACTTTTGATATACTGGACTTTCGAGTGGGCCTACCAAGGTAGTCCAGTTTCACATGGATCGTGGCCCTACATTTGGTGATTTGTAGGCCCAAATAGAACTCTCAATCCAAACACCTAGCCCATTGACAAGGGAGGAGGCCAACCTACAAAAACTAATGGGCCGAGCTTCCATGGCAAAATCCATTTCTAGCATGCTGTGGTTTTCGCATTCCACCGGCACCTTTTCATTTCTTTTTTATTGTTATGCTATATAGTAGCAGAAGATATGAGGCCGTGTTATGTTGTGAGCACATTTTTATAGAAATGAGAAACATTTGAGATCCGGGTTTTTTTTATACAGAAACCAAACCAAATTAAATATTTTAAAATAATTATTTTATTGTTAAATTTATTTATTTAATTTAATTTAAAGATAATATTTTTAAAAAATTTAAATTTAATAAAAAACAGCAAATAAAAATACCTATGAACCCGGGTTATCTTTAAAATTAGTAAAAAAACCTATAGAAAGAAAAAATAATAATAAAGCCCTATCTCCAATTAAATAGATTTTAAAGGATAAAATTGAAACAAAACATGAGCTTTAAAAAAAACAAAAAAAAAAGAAACAAATTCAGGCAAATCTTTTAAACTCGTAACTTGCATTCAGATTCAATCAAAAAACTTAGTTCTCAACCAATTTAATGTTGAAAGATAAAACCGGAAAAAAAAAGTCAATTAAAAAAAATAATCAAAGTAAAGAAAAATTAGAGGATGAGGATTATAAAAAAAAATTTAGTTTAAAAAATTATCTCAATAAAATAAATAGCAATAAAAAAATAAGAATTAAATCACATATAAAAAAAATTAAAGGTGGAAGAAATTAAAAAAAAATCTAATTTTATAAATTATTTTAAATAAAATAAATAGTAATTAAATGAACATGCTCCCAATCCAAAAAAACACTAAATTGAAAAGTTGCTTTGAAAATTTAAAAAAACATGTGTGGAAATCGAGAAAAAGAAAAAAAAGAAAAGAAAAAGTCAGAAGTGTTAAATAGAATGTCCTTTGACCACATATTTTGTCTCAAAATAAAGAGGTTGCTAAGACGATTTCAATGTTGGCCTGGAAGTTAGTGTGTGGCTACCAAGCACTACCGTATGCATAGTCTGAAGAGCACAGGAACAACACAAACACTAACACATGTAAATTATTTTTTTAATAATATTTATGTTTATTAAAATATTAAATTGTCCATTGTTTTAACTTGATTGTAATAAAAAAATTCATCATTAAAATGCGAAAAAGCTCCTAGATGCAAGTTTCATAAATTTTATTTGTAAAAATAATCTAGTAATTTTATTATTTTTGAAAAATTAAAAATACAAAACCGCCCGAGTTAATTAAATCTTGCATGTAAGGATAATT
>Ga0325411_1006758_pt1 | contig 12554 bp, 11 predicted proteins | sample PopdelMetagenome_13_FD_206181 | JGI IMG/M metagenome (GOLD analysis project Ga0325411, IMG submission 206181) | Populus deltoides microbial communities from Bellville, Georgia, United States - Xylem-PdIQD-R4 | ecosystem: Host-associated > Plants > Phyllosphere > Stem > Wood/Secondary xylem... | reverse complement strand
CTGTTCATCTTCTTGCATGCAGAACGTGCACTGTGCACGTTCTGCAAGCAAGAAAATAATTAACCGGTTACTGTGCATGTGCACAGTAACCGGCTAATTAATTAACGGGTTACTGTGCTCATGCACATTAACCAGTCCATGTTTGTTTCGGGCTGGAACATCAGCCCAGCCCTGTAGAAAGGAGGCTCCATTTTATTTTAGGGCTGATTTCGGCCCAGTTTCCTTTTGGGCCAGGTCCAGCCCAGCAAAAAAATCCCAAAAAAAGGAAATTTTCTTCAAAAAATTTTGTGATTTTCCCGCACAATTTTCTACTTCATTTTGCTTAGTATTGGTTTGTATTTTTATATTGTAAAGATACAAATCCGGTATTAAAATACCTGGTTTTCGTCAAAACATTAAAAAAAAATATATTTTTTGTTTTCATGCATACGGCCAAGTCTTTCAAAAATAATAAAAATAAAAAAATCATATTGTATTTTCATATATCAAAGAAAATTTTGAAAAATATGTATTAGCATGCATTTTGGCTTTAATAACCAGTTTATTAAAGTCACGAGAACTAGGCCAATATTTCAAAAATTCCAAAAAAAATTATTTTGTTTTCTTTTAATATCAGGGGTTATGACCTTATACGTAAGACGTATTCTGGATATTAAATTCTTTTGTCGACGTCAGAATTACCCGATAAGATAAGGATCTCCTTACCGAGAAGGACTTTTCTTAAACCATAGACGGACCAACAACTAGAAAACACGACAAGACCTTAGATTTTATCAGACAATAAAACAATGCAGCTTACCTTAGGTAGGGTGTATTTGGGGTGCTAATACCTTCCCTTTACGCAATTAGTCCCCGTACCCGATCTCTGAGACCAGTTAGGGTTCCTAGTGACCAAAATACTAGGTGGCGACTCCCATTCCATTTTCCACTAATAAAAGACAAGAATTCCTTGTCTCCCCACATTTACATAAGATAGAATTCGAGGGTGGATGTTTTCGCTGCGACGCCACATACGTGCGACATGTAGAATCCTTATTTTGTAAGGATTCCTTACTTTCTCGTTGGCCCGACCTAACAACCATGTTAATTATTTTCATTGCATGTAGAATCGTTTTACATGCAGTGGCTAGGTGAGTTGGGTGAGCTGTAGAATAAGAAAAAGAAGAAGGGGAGTAGGCTACCTAGTGTAGTGGTCATGGTTGGTCGTGCTGGAATATCGACATGAGGCTGGCAGTGATGTTAGTGGAGGATCTAGCGATGCAAAAGCAAAAGGGAGAAAAAGACTTGTGGTGGAGAGGAAGAAGCTTGCAATAGTTATTCCTAACACAAGGGTGTCCTAATGGTGGTCGAGTTGGTGGCTCGTAACGGAGCTATTAGTGGAGAGGCATCAAGGTTGTCGTGGCTGAGGGCACAACAAAGAGAGAGAGAGAGAATAATAATGGCAAAAAAAATTAGGAAGAAGGCTGGTTTTTCGCCAACTTTTGCCTTCGATTTCTTAATACTTAATGTCTGGAATCCACCTCTATTTATAGGGGGTTGAAAGGGGGTATTTTATCTTTATTAGGGACAAATCTTAGCCCTTGATTCAGCTCGGAAAGATCTCAATTGTTGACAATTAAGGCTGCATGAGTTATCCTCTTTATGTCAGCACCACAATTGTTGGGGTGTCAATTGGCTAGAAAGAATAAAAACGACAATGTTTTTAGGCTTTAGGGTTTTAATTTAGAAATTTGATCAAAGTTCAATTTAGTTATTCTGCTTTTGATTCCTTTAATTGCACCCATGAATGGCATGTTTTTAGGCTTTAGGCTTTTAATTTAGGAATTTGATCAAGGTTCAATTTAGTCCTTCTACTTTTGATTCCTTTAATTGCACCCCTGATTATAACTTTTAATTTTATGTAATTTTACCCTTGCCAAACTTCAACATTAGCCTCGAATTTCAACACCCTTTTCATTGTGGTTCTTGGTCTTGGATTTATGCAAATTGACTCTCAATTGACCATTTAACTTTTATTTTTTTTCAATTTCACCCTTGATTTCAATCAATTGAGTTCTTAGAGTTCGATGCCTTTTTCAAAAAAGTCCTTGGCTGCTAATTTCTTCAATTTAACATCTAATTAACCTCAAAACTTTGATTTTCTTGCAACTTTATCCTTGATTTCAATTAATTGACTTGGTAAAAATTATTTTTGGTCCCCTGAACTTTTAATCTTCTCAATTAAGCCCAAATTGGGCTCCCAAACTTAAATTTTCACCAATCAAGTCCTTAATAAAATTAATTTGGCCCATTTAAAGTATAATTAAGTCCTTACACTTAGTTAAATCATTTAATTTGACCCAAATTAACTTTTAAACATAATTAAACTTTTAAGTTAGCCCATAATTAAATCAAATTGATCTATTAAAAATCTAATTGTCTCTAGGCTTAATTTTTATGTAGATTTATCCAATAATAATTTAATTTGATTTTAAATATGCATTGTCTTTCTAGTCTTGGGTATAATGAGACATAATTAAACTCTTAATTCATTCAAAATTGTAGCTTGATCTTTCTCTATATTTGAAATCCTCCTCAACTTGCTTTTATCAAATCATCAGTCTTCTTGTCATTATTATTTATTTTTTATTTTAAAAGCAAAAAAAGATAAAAATGTGAGAAATAACCCAAAAACAGGTTATAACATTAACCATGGACGTTTAGCTTCCAAATTAACTAAGATTGTTGAAATATTATTGAAACTAACCATGGATGTTTAGCTTCCAAGCTTCTTATTCTAAAGTAGAAAATTATGGAATTTATAATGGATGGTTACACAAAAATTTACAAACTTCCTTTTAAGTAATGAACTTGAAAATGTGAATTTCCAAACTCAATTTTATATGTTTTCAATATTATATTTTGAGATAGTTTTAAAAAAGTTGTATGGTATTTTTTCTTCAAAATTTAAGAAATTATAAAAGTATTAAATTAATTTCTATTTAATACATCTAAATATAATAAGTACCTATTCTTCCATTTTTTTATTTTCTTTGCTTAACCCTTTATTATGATTTGTTTTTCTTATATTTTTTTTTTGTATACATTACACACACTTCTTAAATGAATTTAAAGAATAAATTGATAAAATTTAATTATTAAGTCATTAGTAAATTATTAAAAAAAATGCATGATACATGCTTGGTTTTTAGGGGAGTAAAAATAATTATTTTATTTTTTAATACAAATTACACTTTGTCAAAATAATTAAAGGCAATTTAATATCAATTCTATTTTTTTGTTTTTTTTAAATGAAAACTTGTTTGATTGGCCTTTTAAAAAAAATGCACTTGGATTGAATTGAATACTTAAGTTATTAAGACTAGTCTTTGGACAATCTAGACTCAAAACTTAGGTGCTTTGGATCTAATTAACCTCAACCCAACACTTCAATGCTCATATTTGATCTTAACTTAGTCTTTGGGGTTATGAGCTTAACACTTGAACTCGACCCTATACGCCCCCAACCCTATCCTAGTTTATACCCCGAGCACTTCAACCCTGGTCATGTCCCAAATCCTGGATGTTCCGGACCGATCTTGGCTCAAACCTTGTGCTTCATAATTCCCAAGCTCCTTATAATCTGCTCTAGCCTAACATCAGGTAACCCAAACTTGGTCTCATCTTCGTTTTAGCCTAACTTCTGGAAGTCCCAAACCTTGCCCTTATATAAACTCTAGTCTTGGCCCAAATATTAAGTGCTCCAATTAGGTCTTGGCTAAACGCCATAAGCTTTGGACCTTGTTCCAAACTAACTCTCAAGGTGCCTTGGACTCGACTGTACCTCGAGCATCCATACTAGGTCCTAATCCAAACCTTGATGCCCTAAACCTAGACATTGATGTCAACTTGAAAATCAAGTGCTTTGGACCAAGTTCCAAACTAACTCCTAGGAATTTCAGACTGTGGTCTAGCTTGAACCTAGGCCTAGTCTCAAACCGACTCTAGGTGTGATGGGAAAAGAACAAAGAATTCTTATTTCTTATCAGTAAAAAAAAAAGATGAAGTCGCCACCTAATATTTTGGTTACTAGAAACTCTAACTGGTCTCAGAATCTAGATAAAGGGACTGGTTGTGTATAGAGAGGATGTATCACCCCTAGTACACCTTACCTAAGGTAAGCTGCGATGTTTATTTGTTTGATAAACTAAAATGATGTTGTGTTTTCTAATCATTAGTTTGTCTCAGGTTTAAGAAAAATCATCTTCAGTAAGAAGGTCCTTATCTTATCAGGTTAAAACCTAACTATTCTAATGTCAAATAAAATAAATAAAATAAAATAAAATTTCTTTTTATTTAATATCAGGAATATATCTTACGTATAAGTTCATAATCTCGTATATTAAAAAAATAATTTTTTTGGTGTGTTTGAAATGTAAACCAAGTTCTCATGGATTTAATAAACTGATTATTAAATCCAAAAGTGTATGTAAGAATATAAAAAAATAATTAATTTTTTTTGTTTTTAAAGATACAAAATCATGCCTTGATATTTTTATTTTTATTATTTATGCAAATATGATTTTATTTTTTATTTTTGAGAGCTTTGGCCATACGCAATTTAAAATAAAATTTGTATTTATGAAAGAAAGATTTTTATTGTTGTTTTTGTGGAAGGAAACTGGTTTATTTAATACTGAAAAAGCACCTCGTGTGTAGGTCACAATTCTAAAAATGTAGGGAACTCGCAACTAATAGTAAGATGATCTTCCAAAAATTTAAAAGTTTATCAAAACTAGACCAAGGCCATGTTTGGAAAAATGCAGATAAAGTGTTTTCATCAATTTATTTAAACATGATATCAACTCAAGATGAATTATCGATCATCAACTCAAAACCAAGCAACATTAAAAAATCTACATAAATCTTATTAATTTCACGAACTTCGTTCAAATCACATACTAACTCAAATGACTCAACACCAAACCGAACATAATCGATGAATAAATAATCAATACTCAAATTAACATGAATTCAATCAATATTTAATGTTTAAATACCGACCGATCTCATCGTTAAAAATAAAATGCACAATACAACACAAATTAGCAAATTAAAAAACAGACACCAATTCAAATCAAAAAATGTTCAAATAGTCCAAAATTTATACACAATAATGAGATTGTCCTAAAATTCACCACATTTTATCAATTTATCCAAAAAATGATTTGAGGTTATGGATTGACCTTTCAATGTGTTTGATGTGTCTAGGGTATACTAAAATCAAGGTTGAAAGCATAAGAACAATGACGATGTGTGGTCTCCACGTGCCGCCGTCGTAGACAAAACCAAAAGAATGGGTGGATCTGGAGAGGTTTCATGTCTTCTTACTCCTTGTGTCGGCGGTGACTCTCATTTTGTCCTGTAAAAAAACAAAAATACACAACACAGTCGGCTTTATTTTCTTCTTCCTCTCGATTCGTTATTGGTGAGAGGGGAGTTGAGGTCATAAGCTTAATGAGTTTGTGTATGTACTTGAAAAGAGAGAGAGGACTATCACAGCTATATCATAGATAGGTGGTTTGGATGGTTGATCACGGTTGTGTGGCATAGCTCACGATGGTTGTGGGTTGCTGGGAGAGAAATGGGTTTAATGGAGGAGCTTGAGAGTCACAAGCTGTCGATAAGTGGGCTATCATTGTCATCATTAGCAATAGAAGGGGGAAAGGATGAAGGCCATCATGGTCTTTTTTTTAGAAAACAAAAACTCAACTTAGTTTTATTAATAGTGACTGGATCTCATGGCGGTTTGTGGGTGGAAAAGGGGTTATGTTGATCGAGAGAAGAAAGTTATGGGTTAAAAGGGTTGATGTTTTATTAGCCAATTGATGGGTTTGGAAGTGAGGTTGGCTAGTGGTAGTGCCACTTATGATGATGGGTGATGGCTTCTGGTTTTGGCAGTCAAAACTAGAGCTTGTGAAAAATGGTTTTTCTACTTTAGGAAAGTGTGATGGATTGTGGCTCAGGTCACTAATGGAGAAGGATACAAGGCTAGTAGATAAGGAAGAATGATTTTTAATTTCTATGAGAGAGGTTATGTGTTAAGAGAGGAGGCTCTATCTTTTATATTTATTTTTATGAATGGATACGTCTGGAGACTGTGAGCTTGTAGTAGGGTCATATTTTTTTAGGGTCTTTTTTCTTTGGGTGAGTATTTTTAGTGTTTTGTTTTTTATGGGAGAGAGAGTACGTGTGTGTTCTTTTTTTCTAACTAATTTCTCCCAAAATTCTCCTTTTTTTATGTGTGGTACAACCATCTATTATTTATAAGCAAAACAAACTTGTCATTTTCCTCCAAATTGCTTGGTACCCGAGCAAGTAAAAAAAAATTGGTCTCTCATTTTTCTTTTCTTTTTTTTCTTTTTGCACTTTTGGTCCCCATGTCCAAATATTTTTGTTTTCGAATTTTCTTATTATTTTTTTTGTATTTTTATATTTTTGAAAAAAAACAACATTAATATTAACTCAATAAACTTGATCAATGATTTTGAAATGAGCATGTTAAAAATCAAATGCGTTGAAAGTAGATTTTTTAATTTTTTATTTTCTTGAAAAGATATTGAAAATACCAAAACAACGCAATGCATCAAAAATATATTTTTGTTGTTTTTTGCTATTTGTTTTTGGATTTAAAAAAAACAAGTAAAAAGATGTCAAAACATATATCACATTCATCCACGTAGACACCTTGGCTTGTTAATTAATATTCTAATTTATCAAAAATCAAATTGCCCTGCTTAAAAAGTTTTCTAGGGGCCACTAAATATGTTATATACACATTAATAGACCCCTTGTCTTATAGTTAAATGGTAAGTAATTTTATGATTTCTATTCATCATGATTTTATACATATTTATTTATCAAATAAATATTGTATTATTGAAGCATTACTTAATTGCATATTTATGTATAGTATTGACATGCCATATTTGTGTGAATTGGGTGTATATTTTCTTAATAAATTAAATTTACTCTCTATTGGATATTTTAATTCTTATGCATTATTAAGATACATAATAGAATAATAAGGTATATAAATAACTCATTACCATTAGAATGTATGATGATAGAATTCTTATCTTGCTGTATTAAGAATTGTAATTATTTAAATTTATAGTTAAAGAGATATGTATTTTTTTTATTATTTAGACTTTTTAAAATAATCATAAATATGTACCAAGTAAGAGAACATTAAAAAAAAAAAAAAAAAAAAACACAAAAGCATAACTTCATCGAGGAGAAAAGCTTTTGAAACAAAGTAAAATAGCTAGTTGCACCTAGAAAAGAGAAACATTGTTTGTGTTTTTTTTTTTTTTAATTTTTAAAGTGCTTTTCTACTTGAAATTGATATTTTTAAGTGTTTTATTATGGGATTAATGTGATAATATTAAAAATAAAAAATTATTATTTTAATATATTTTTAATTAAAAAATATTTTTTAAAAATACTATATATTATAATATCAAACGGACACCACAATATTTTTTATTTTTTTAGGTTTTGTTTGGCACTAGAAAAGGAGCGAATGATGGATAAATGGGGAGAGATTGACAACGAGGGATTGAAAGAAGGATAAAGATTTAAAGAAAGAAAGAATTGGAGGGATCCCTCCCGTCCTTTCGCATTTATAATATTCAATCCTTCCAATATGAGTGGATCGACTCTTATTCTTTCAATGTTATCAGTGAAGAAAGAAAGATTGACAATGAGGGATTGAATGTCACTTTTTATTGCATTAATTTCCAATGAGTACACATTTAATTCAAAAAAAATGCCTGGACATTGTTGAAAATGAATCAGTGAAGAAGGCAACAAACGATTTCAAGAGTTTTCTTTCCCGATATGCACCAAATTGTAGCCGTTACACGCAACGCAGTTTGATACAAGGAATCATACAATAAAATGGAATTCTCCCTCCTCTTTTCTAACATTATTTTTGACAAATGTGCTTCGATCTCATCATCAATCCAGCACAAGATATAAAGATAATGAGTGATTCAATCATGGAAAATACAGATGTTAAGAAAGGGTAAAGAACAAGAAAATTGGGCTGCCTGGTCACAAGGATGAGTCGTCATCTATACCATGATACTACTGTGTTAAAGTAATCCCAGCTCTATAATTGACATATCCTCCACGCAATTCATTCTGCCAATATCATTCTATAAGAGAGACTGAGTATACCCTCCGCATTTCTTTCATACTGCTAGAGGCAATACATATTACTTACCTGAATCAGAGTCTCCGCTCTTCCCAAGAAAGTAACCCCATGGTATCACAAATATATCTTTGCTTTACATATACGTTACTTGCACTGCCTTGGTTGGAAATTTTCATTTGATAGCAGAGAGCTGATCAATGACTGCAACCTTTTAGCTCCAGGGCCAGGTCTCAGGACAGTTGTATTACCAATAGCAGAGCATGGATCAGTTCCATTCTCCCTACTTCCTATGCACCAACCACCAGGAGTAAACATGCCTGGACCACGAGACAAGAGCTCAGAATCAATTTTGTCAAGCACTGGATCTTCATGGGGGAACTTTCTGGCAAATGGAGCATTGCTCTCAATCATCCTTTGCATGTCAGCAAGGTTGAGGTGGTGTGGATGCTGCTTAGGTGGGTTGTCCCAAGATATGAAATGCAGATCGCTATTCACAGTGGTATTGAGAAATTGTGGAGAATTGCAAATGACAGTGTGGAAGTAACCTTCTGGGGAAGATATAAAGTTGGCATAGTACATGAGTACAGTTCGAGGTATATTATCCCATCCCCATATGGTGTAATCAATAAAAGGTCGAGATAGTGCCATCCAGGCAGAACCTAAAGCAGAAAGCAGAAACTCAATTATAACGGGGCCCATCTAAGCAATTACTATCATGCTGACATTAAATTCAATAAAGGGAATCATGTGCAAACTTAAACCATCACATGAGCAATTCAGTTGTGATATAGAAGACAGACGCTAGATGAAAAATACTTGCACACTCTGGCGCCCCAAGAAATCAAACAACGGTTTGCTGTGCATCAAATATTGAATGTAGTGTGTTACATAACTCAGGGTCAACAATAGCTAGGTTCTGTTTAGTATTAGGGCATGGTCCAACATCGTAGAACTAAACTGGGGTCGTAATCGTGGTGTACAACCCTGTGGTCTATATTTCCACATATTATTTCCATCTTCTGACAAAGGAAAAAAAGATCTCAGCAGTACTCCTGTAGGCTATCAGAATAATATACAAGATGAAGAAGAGAGCTGTTCTATTACAATGATAATAAATAAATAAATAAATAAATAAAATACTGAACTTAAGACTGCAACTTGTGCTCTCACTCATGTAAAACAAACATTTAAAAGACAGTTACATATTGTTTTGCAACTACTTGACCTCGGCTCGCTACAAGTGCTTCCATTTGCTAAGGCACTACAGATACCAGTATCATTATTTCTTTGTGCCATGAAATACCAGTTGAAAATTAGTAATATCAAAACATTCCAGGTCTTCCTTACTTGTGCTCTATAATATAGATAGCCGAAGATGGCCTAACCTAAAGAAGAGTAGTCAATCTTTCTAAATGCCTATGCCTACCCTTCTCTTCCCTTACTCCATCAATAAATAGCATCTTTATAGCCACACCCCTGTTTCCCTCTGTGCTTAAAAATAGAAAGATCCCTAGAAGCCTATGCCTGTAAAACCAGAAGTTGCTCCAGCTAAAAAAAGTGGAATAGGCACAGCTGGTCAGGCAAAAGCTCCTCCAGCTACTAACTAAATTGTCTTGAGCAACTGAAGCTGAATCTAGGTCATATCTCTATACCGCTTAGATAAAATATGAACACTTTTCGGAAAACATTTCAATCGAAATACTTTGGGTCCAAGGAAATCCAAAAAAAAAAAACACAAATTACTGATCAGGCAGCCCGTGTTCCATCTCAAGTTCCAACCAACAAACTGATTTCAAATGCAGCTAAATTTTAACAGAATCCAAAGAATAATTTCAGGATAACATAAATCCAAAAACCAGGGATTTTGCTGGAGGGTTCAATAAATCCAGGATCCTCCTCATGGATCCTAATTTAGATTTCTTTAACCTGACTACACAAAAATTAAGCCAACAGGTATTAAAACACTTCACAAGTATCCGTAACTGCAATACCAAGGCTGAACATATAGTATCTTCTTGACCTCTCTTGCAGTAATACAACTGTCAATACCACATAAACCAAGGCTACAAAATTATATCAGAATCTATAAATGAAACTGCTAGGAAGAAGAGGCACAACTGCTCTCAGATTGCTTGACATGTATATACCCTGTGCCTGTGGACTTCTTGTTATTGAACAAGGGGTGTACTGAAGGATTTCTAGTTATGTCAATTTTGATATAAAGCTGATTGCAAGCAGGTCATCTTTTTACAGTTATTGATCCATTAGTAAGCAATTGCATGTCAAATCCTGGCATTTAGAACATGCTCGTTCTTAGGAGTGTTCTAATCATACGACACAGTGTTTCTAACTAAATCGTTCCAAATACTGGTGGAAAAAGCAGTAAAAGAAAAGGGTAATCTTGAATCATGTTCTGAAGACAGAGATCAACCATGGAACTTGCACTTGCCACATCTAAAGAATCCAAGAGAGGAAGTTTAACAAAGCAGGTAGAAAGTGACATACTTTAAATTCAAGATTAAGAAATTATGTACCTGTAAATAATTTAAATGCTGTTGGGACACTCCTCCTCTGTGTAATCCAAAAAACATCAGCTTTCTTTGTCATATACAACCCGGGATCTATAATTATTGGCTTCGCCCTTTGAAACCTATAAAGAATCATCAAAAACCAATTAATAATCCCCATGACTAAAAAATCACAAAAACAACAAGAACGAAACTATACTAACTCTTTCCATCCAATGTCACTTGTATGATCAATAAAATTAAGATCCCGTGGCAGATATGAAAATGTATGCAACAGATCTACCAAGAAAAACAAAAACCAACATCAAAATCATCCAAACTTGAAAAAGAAAAAAATCCCACCTAAAAAAAGAAAATCAGAGCCACTAAGCTTACCATCCTGTGTAACAAGTGGATAATCAGATGCACTAAGATTAATAAACCAATCCCAATCTCCACCTTCTCTCAACAAGATAGCAGCAGCATGTAATGTATTAGCAACCATAGTGGGTCCTCTATAAGTAACAAGATTAGCTTTACTGATCATTCTTACATTACCGAACCTGAGAAAAACAGGATGGTGTTTAACAAAATTGCTTAGATCTAATCTCTCCTGAGTCGAGGATTCCCTGTCCAAATGAACAACATATTGGTTGTTGGGATGGTAAAGAGCCTGTAAAGTCCTCTTCAACATGTTGGCATCACCAGCAGAACCGGATATTACGTAGGCAAATCGAGGGGGTGGAGGAAGATTCGAAATGGGTAGTGGGTGGATCTTTGTTTCAACAAATTTAGAGCTGAGAGACGAGAAAGAACGGTGGAAAGGGAACACAGAGATGCCGTCAGAGGTAGTAATTGTTGTAAGGAAGAGAAGGAAGAGAGAAACTAGAGAGCCAATTGCTAATGGAAAGATCCATTTTCTTTCCATGTTTTGGTGGTGGCGTAAGTGCATGTAGTAACTCCTCAATCTCTTCATTATCCTTTTTGCTTTTGAGTTTTATCAGAGAAACCCAGAGAGGAGCAGTAGTAGTGATTAAGGTTCTGGTAAGGAGTGAAGTTTCGGAGGGTTTATTTTTAGGTAAAGGGGAAGTGGAGAGTAGAAGGGACAGAAGGGGTGACTTTGATCCTCGCCGTGACACGAGGAAAAATAATATTCGTTGCAGAAAAAAGGGTTACGAGGATGACTTGGTGGATTATCAGAGATAACCTCAAATTTAGTCACAAACTTACTTGCTCATTCTCATTTACTTCTCAAGTCTATAAATTTTGTGAGGCGGGGTTATAACTGTATTTTTAAAATTTTAATTTTTTTTATTAAAAATTATTTTTTATATGTATTTTAAATCATTTTAATGCACTAATCTTAAAAATAATTTTTTAAAAATAATAAAATATTATTTTAATATATTTCAGCACAAAAAGCACTTTAAAAAACAACCGCAATCACACTTCAAACAGGTTTATATCAATTAGTTTCCAAACTTATTTTCTTTTATTAATTTCATTTTCACTACTAGTCTAAGTCTAATTTGCAAATTTTATATGCTAAAACCATGTGAATTTAATAAAAAAGTTAATCAACATTAACATTTATGAGCTATCGTGCTTGTTTATGCACTAAAATAGCATCAATTTAATATATATATATATATATATATATATAAAAGAGAAACATATTGATTACTAGTAACAAAAACACTTGATTGAGGATTTTTTTTTAAAAAAAATGTGTGGGACCTAACAGGCAAACTTTATAGATTTAGGATTTAATTGAAAACAAATATGTAAATCTATGGCTAAATCGAGGTTTTTCCTAATTATTACTACCGTTATTGCGTTATAACTTA
>Ga0325411_1006756_pt1 | contig 12556 bp, 10 predicted proteins | sample PopdelMetagenome_13_FD_206181 | JGI IMG/M metagenome (GOLD analysis project Ga0325411, IMG submission 206181) | Populus deltoides microbial communities from Bellville, Georgia, United States - Xylem-PdIQD-R4 | ecosystem: Host-associated > Plants > Phyllosphere > Stem > Wood/Secondary xylem... | reverse complement strand
CATAAGGGTTTCTGCTGCAATATTGTCTTACGTTCCTGTCTCTTTTGTATCCGTATATGGACTGTATTCTTTTTTATCATCGTCTTGTTTCTGTTACTCAAGACTATTTGCTATCTTGGATCGAGCATGGGTTTAAAAGCCATGATCAAGATTGTGGTTTGCCCTTACAAAAGTAGTTCTTCTGGGGGGCGGAGGGGGTGCTAATGTTAAGCTGCTGCAGTCTCGAAGCTTGTTCTTTTTCCTTGGAAAAAAGAAAGAAAGGTTGGATACTGGTTGTTTTCCTATTATTATGGGCGTATTAGAAAACAATTTACTGACTTAGGCAATGGATAAACCACTAGCAGAGGGTTGCTACATGCCATGAAATAAATGGTGAATATCTCCTGTCACGGCAGCAAATAACTTGTCGCAGTCTCCAATAGGTGTTTAAGTTTCAGAATTTTTTTTTAAAAAAAACTTATTTTTTCGACTTGTTTTCACTTAAAAATACCTGAAAACACACCCCAGAAACCTTTAAAAAACAATTTGCAACCACAGAGCAACATCCAATCTCTCTGAAAAACAAATAATAATCATGTAAAAGAATTTAACGACCCCCAGTAAACCTTCGAGGAAAGGATAAAGGTGAGCTATCACCCCGAAAGCAAACAAAAGCTTACCAAACAGAGGCCCCCGTGAGTCATGCCCATTATTTATAGCATTCGAGACGCCAGCCACGACTCCATCCAGGTTTATCATCAGCAATGTTGTTGGTGGGATGAGCAACGTGGTCCACTTAATTGCAGACAGCTCTGAGAATTCATCATGGAATATGTGAGGCTGGGTGATGTTTATTTAACGTTATGCTACTTTCCAAAAGCATTTACTTTGTACAAATAGCATCTGCTTGCGTGTGATAAAATATTAGACATTTCACTTTTGGAAAGCTCCATGCACAGTTGCACGGGAATGCTGCGGCCATAAATGCTAAATTATTATGGATTAATTACTCATCTGAGAAATTATTACCTAAGATATGCACTCCAAGAAAGTGCCTTTTATCGCTGAGGGTTCCATTGTATATTCTAATTAGGTAGATCAATGGGTGGAGTTGGTAGGTAGTTCTCCCCTATGTTGTTGAATCTCTTTATTCATTTTGTTAGAAGAAAAATGAGGAACAAGTAGAAGAAACAAGAGAGGAGCGAAATAATGCAATTCTACATTAAAATCAATTCTTTATGGTATAGATTCCACTATTCTCATGCATTCTTTGAATTATCTAAGAACTCTTAACTAACTAACTAATTCAATCAACTAATCTTGATACGTAAAATATGCTAATTAATACGTGCAAAACATGCTAACAATGACTACTGCATTTTTGTCATATTTATCACACGTTGTCGCTAAGTTTCTTTCATCAATCATTGGCTCGTAACAATGCTCCCATCTTCGAGAGATCCTTGTCCACAAAAACTTTTGCAAATATTTAAAAATTATTCATTGAGTTCTTTTTATTAACCTTAAGAGTTTTATTTGGAGTCATCTATAATGAAAACCCTCTGTTATAGAGCTTAATGCTTTTCATATTGTGAGTGTCAAACAAATCAAATTGATCTCTCTTTGGCATAAAAAAAAACATTTAACTCCAGTTAACCCTTAATATAGAAGTGCTTAACAATCAAATAATCATTCCAAACATTGGTCAAACTCTTGTAGGAAGAAGTATACTCCTCCTTGGTGATCTCTTCAAGCTTGCACAACCAAATAAGCTTCTCCTTGTAATGGAATTGTCACAAATCCTCCTTAATCTTTTTCTTCTTGGATCCACTCTATTTAATCCTTTTTAATCTTGTTTTATTTTCCTTCATTCATCATCCATATAATTCTTAGCTTCTTGCACCTTCACACTAGAACTCTCTAGATTTTCATCAAACTCTTCACTTTTAAAAGGTCTAAACAATAATTCACAATAAGCAACATTCTTATTTTTATTAAAAGAATCAAACTTTATTTTATTTTATTCAAAACTCACTTTTTTTCTCTTTTTATGAAACTAATCTCAAATTTAGTTAAAGAAGAGCATTTTACCTCCTTGAAAGTATTTTGATCCATTGTAGTAAGTTCTTGATGTGATGAGAATTGAACATAAACACTCCTTCCTCGTATGGTTGATTGAACACTTGTATAGTATTGAAGAGCATTAATCGTGGAAATAACATCTTGTATTTGAAGGAAAGCATGATTTTTATCATGAAGTATAACAAGCTTCATTATAATCCCAAATGACTGAAACATCTGAAACAAGTCAATTTCAGAAATGTTAAACCTTATGTTACAAACATGGATAACTTTAAAAGGTTCAGACATTTTCCAACAACCCCTCCATGAAAGAAGTTAGACTTATATTGTTATGATGATTTGCTTTTGTTTGGAATGCCTTTTGTGGGTGAAAAAATCACCAAAGATAATTATTCATTTCTGAATCACAACAATGATTTCTTGAAGTTAGTGGTGAATATTTCACATTCACTTTTTAAATCTCTTGTTGTGTTCTTCCAAAGCTTTCACCATGTTGTTTTCCACCATTATTAATAGTTTCTTAAACATAAACTACCTTCCTTTACCCTTGAAAAATGGCTTTGACACTAATTATTAAAGATCTCTCCTTAATAAGCAATTGCTTTAGAAGAAAATTGAGGGAGAAGTAGAAATTAGAGAGAAGAGTGAGATAATCCAATTCTACATCAAAATCAATTTTTTATTGCCTAGATTCAACCATTCTCATACATTCTTATTTATATAATGAACTAATCTTATAACTATGTACTAACTTTCATGTAACTAACTCTTAACTAACTAATCTTCACATGCTAAAATACATTGATCAACACATGCAAAATATGTTAACAATGACTAAGTGTTTTTTTTTAATATATTTATCACATGTTATTGCTAATATACTTCCATCAATCTTTGGTTTGTAACACTTCCAAGAATAGAGGTTTGAGAGGATTAAAAGAAATAAGAGGTAAATAAAGCAAGTTTCTAGAAATACAAAAATGACAAATTTTTATTGTTTATCTTCTAAGTTTTTAACTTATAGTATCTTATCAAGCTAACTAATTGTGTTAACTAACCAACAACTTCAATAAATTGCTTTGCAACTAACTCTAACATTCAACTAACTTACTTACATCATATGGAATTATTAGCAAACACATATTAAACTAACTACTGCCACTACAAACACATGTTGAATTAATCATTATCATTATTTATGCTATTTTATTACTATTACATGTAATTATTTTCCTTATTATCATAACAATACCCTCTCTATTAAGAGATTATTGTCCTCAAGAATCCACATTAAACTCTAGAAATTACATGCTTAATTCTTTTAAGCTCTCCTATGTAACATCTTTATAAAACAAGTTAGACCATTTGATTGATCATATAACAAAATTTATCCACATTTTTTCATGATTTTCCTATCTAGAGGTTCCACCCGTAACACCTTGACCCTTCTATACTCATCCAATCTAGGTAAGTTAGAACTGACTACAACATTACTTCCAACCTTTCTCTTTAATAAAGAAACATGAAACACTGGATGTATGGTTGAACATGTTGGCAATTGTAACTTGTATGCCACTTCTTTCACCCTTTGTATAACTAAGAATGGTCTATAAAATCTCAGGCTCAACTAGAAGTTTTTTCTTCAAGCCATGTTTATTTATCTATAAGGTTGCGGCTTAAGAAATAATTGATCTCTTACTTGAAATTCTTTTTAATTATGATTTTGTTGTATATTATCATCTTATGTCTGACAATCTCTAACTATTTTCTTCAATACATGGTTCATGCTGATTCTCTCCCTTGTTATATATTTTACAACAACTAACATAGTTTTTTTCTTATGTAATTAACTCCCAATTAGGATGTGAATAGCTACACAATACTTGAAATAGAGTCATCTTTATAGAAGAATGATAACTTGAATTATACCACTAATGAGTTAAAGATAGCCAATGATCCCACCATTTATAATTATGCATGGTCATGCATCTTAAATAAATATCTAGGCACTAGTCAACTCTCTCAAATTGATTATCATTCTCAGGATGGTAAGAAGAACTCATGAGGAGCTTGACTCTTAGAAGTTTAAATAGTTCTTTTCAAAATAGAGTTATAAACTCATTGTCTTTGTTGATTACTATAGCAGCTCGTAGGCCACTAAACTTATAAAATTAATCCAAAAATAATTAAGCCACCTCCTAAGCTATGAAAAGGTGTAAGAGAGTAATAAAATAACCATACTCGGTAAGTTTATCAATGATCACCAATATAATATCCTTTTCTTTTTAAAGTCAAAGGACCTTCTATAAAATTCATTGTGATATTCCTCTAAGTACTTTTAGGAGTTGGTAGAAATTGTAAAATTCCAGGATAGGCTACTATTTCCACTTTTTCCTCCTTACATATATCACACTCATTCACCATTTTTTTCACTAAAGCTTTCATTAATTGCTAGTAAAACATAGACTTCAATCTTTTATAAGAACTTTATGAATCAACATTGTCCTTTAATATATGAATCATGTTTTGCTTATACCACTATTTCCCTTAAATTTCCCTTCTTACCAATCATTATCTTGTGTTTAAACCTTAGTGTTCCATTGATAAATGTATAATTAGTCCAGTTATCAATATTCAATATTTTATCAACCATAATCTCATGTAATTGGTGATCATTATCGTAGGAATCCTTAACTTCTTCATACCAAGCTAGCACTACTACTAGAATTGATCCCAAGCTTTCTAAATTCATATTGACATGTTTTGTCATAACTTTTAACTCACCGGTTGCTTTTATGGATCTGGATAATGTATCCGCCACCACATTCTTTTTTCATTTTTTATATTGAATATGGTATCTTAACCTCAACAGCTTTTCCAATCCTCTCTTTTGTAATTGAGTATTTATCTTCTGTTCCAATCGATATTTTAGGCTTTCATGGTCAATTTTGATTACAAGCTAATATTCTCCAAGTAATGCCTACATAACATAAATCTCCTCATGAAAGGTTCCAATATATGATTCATTAATGCTTGAAATGTTATCAGGATATTCATTAAACCAAAAGGCACTACTTTGAACTCATAATACCCATGATGAGTCCTAAAGGTTATCTTCTCCACATTATTGTCGTGTATTATCACTTGATGATATCCAGATTTTAAATCCAGTTTTGAAAAAAAAATATGAACCATAAAGTTCATTAATTAAAGGAATGAAAAACTTTTTCTTGATAATTAAATCATTAAGCTACATATAATCCACACATAACCTTCAAGCATTAGCCTTCTTATTCACTAACAAAACTTGAGAAGCAAAAAGGTTACAACTAGGTAATATAATTTTATTGAGTAACATATCTTTAACCATTTTTTTTTAATTTCCTCTTTATTTATGAATAAGCTCATGGAAGGTCTAAACTTACTAGCTTAGCTCCTGGAATAAGAGGAATTTGATGGTCCAATTACTCTAGGAGGAGAAATATACTTTGGTTCTTGAAATATTATTTGATATTCTTCTAGTAAAGCTTTCATATTTACAATTTGTATATTTTACTCACTCTCCTATTAAGTATCTAAAGATAAGAATTGGTCAATGTAGCTATAAATTGCCTCCTTAAGACTTCATGTACTTTCAAGGCTGAGTTCATTTATAAACTAGCCTCTTTTACCATTCCTTTTAACTCTATCATTCATCCATCTTTCTTGAAATAAGTCTTCATCTTGATAAAATTAAATTGGATATATAAGTAGATTCTTAACCAATCTACTATTACCACCATATCATACCTTCCAAGCTTTAATATTCTTAAGTTAGCCTGGAATTCATACCCCTACATGAACCACTAGAATTCTAGGTTGTGAGTATCACATTTTATGATGTTGTCATTGGCTACTATCACTACTAAAATAGTAGTCTTAACAATAATAATAGTAATCCTTTTAATCATAGTTTCATCAGTGAAAATGTGAGTGATGTTATTATCAATTAAAATCATAAGATCTCTCAAGTGATAACTTTTATTAATACATATTGTGTTATAAACATAACAACTAGTTAAAGCATTTAATGACATCCTATATTCCTTTTTTTTTTTTCATTTTTCATAACACCACTATCAGTTTCTTCTTCTACTTAAAAAAAAAAACTCTTCCTCATCACCCTCTCTTCTCCCAAATAAATGAATGCATTTTGAACTACATTTATGTCCAAAAGAAAATTTATCCTTATATTTAAAGCACAATCCAAGTCTTCTTCTTTGCTCATAAAGATTTTTAGAAAACTATTTTAAACTTAGTTATACTTTAGTTCTATATTGATTAAAGGGCTTATGAGTGAAATTACCTTTTGGTTTGTCATTATTAAATGAGGGATTGATCTTTGAAACCAATTTACTCCTTCTAGCTATCGCAATACTTGACTCTTCTTGCCACTTTGTTTGATTAAAAGCTTATATTAAAGTAACACGTTTGAGGGTCTTTAACATTGGTTTAACATCTTCCTTCAATCTACTAATAAAACTTGACACATAATATGATTTAGGTAACATATTGAATTAAGAATATTCATTAAAGACTTTAACTCTTCAATCTATTTGTGTATTCTTCCATTCCTTTCTCATCTTCTAATTTGTTAAACTCATCTACCACATCATTACGATCGTCAAACCTTACACAAAGAGCTTTATAGAATTCCTCTTAGTTTATGATGTTATTATTTCCCAACATAAACCCTTCAAGTCATATTTTATAAGCTCTTCCTTTTATGTAGATTGAAGCAATCTCAACTTATTGGTGTATTGGGTATATGCATCTTGAAAAGTTTTTTATATTTTTGGATCCACTCTCTTGGGTTCTCACCACCAAAAAATGGTATATCAATTCTTGGTAAAGTTTTATTATACCCTCCTTTAATGATCTCTCGTTGCCTAAGAATCTCTTCACGATTGCAATTTCTTTAAGGTAGATTAATCCTACCCGGACTACTAGAGTTTTCCTTTCCATCCTTTATACTTTCTTTAGTAGATGCAAAAGATTAGAGAGTAGCCAACCCTGATTCCATCTGTTTAGATAACTTATCAATCCTCTTCTTTTCCTTGCTTTTGAAAATCAGCCTTAATCTCATGCAACTCTTGACCTCTTGCATTTCTTCATCAATTCTTCAGTTGTGTTCTTGTAATGCCATTTCTTCATAAAGGTTTGAGAAGATTTGAAGAAATTAATAAGAGGTGAAGAGAGAGCTTCTGCGAATACAAAAATTGTAAGTTTTCTTCAGCTAAATGCTTGACAACTAACTCTAACGCTCAACTAACTTCCATCGTATAAGACTTGTTTCCAAATTATTATTTTTTTTAATTTATTGTATTTTTCTCGGTCATTATTTGAATGATTATTTCATTAATAAATCAATCGATTATTATATAAAAAAAAATGGGATTATTAGCAAACACACGCTGAATTAACTACTGCCACTACAAACACATGTTGAATTAACTACTGCAGCTACTTCTGCTATTTTCTTTACTGCTAGAGCTACTTTTTTTCTCCTTGCTATCATGACACTATCGTAAGACGGACCTTATACAAATGATTTCCCTTTCAGTTACGTGTTACAGAGTGGTGTATGAATATTGCTCACTACATGACGATTTTGGTTTCATGGATGTCATTGTGGACGTCTTGATCGGTGGATCGAATCTCTTGATCTTACATAAGCACTGATACACTGTTTGATAGTATACATGCGCGTACCATGGAGCCACCATAATGTAATATGCTCTATTCATAGTTTCTTCTGCATGATTCACACAGCATATGGATAGTTACTGCAATTATTCTTGTAAATAGAAGCTTTTTCTGTCATTACATGCTTCAAAATGGTTTCTTAAGCAATCGAATCATGCCTGGAAAAGAGCTTCCTAATCTCCTGGAATTACTTAAGACTTCGATTTCTGCTGTGAAGATTGCCCGGACAGGTCTATGGTCAGACAATCTAGATTCACCTCTGCTGTATTGTTTCTGCTTCAGTCCCTTTCCAAACCAAATTATTCGATCGCACCTGCAAAAACACCTCTCTCGGGCATCATCGATCATAGTTAATTATCTTGTTTTAGATGATTCAAGATAAATATCATGAAGAACAACAAGTTACCATGCAGGAGCACGCTTCTTTTCACCCTTCCTCTTCTGATCACAGCCATAGTAGACTTGTGAATTCTGATAGTACTTGTAAGTAGGTGCAAATTCAATTTTTCCTTCATTCCAACCTTGGAATACATGACCTTCCATGAGCTCGGCCTTAAGCTAAATATTTATTTTCAAAAGGAACTTAATTAACTTTATCATCCTCCTCAGGACTGTAATAATGATTATGAAATTAAGGATATAATAAGATTTTCACCATCAATATTACTTATTCATATATACCTGATCCTTTTCTAACAAGATGTTCCACTCTTTTTTCTGTACTAAATATCTTGTTTTAGTATCAGGCAGGTATATCCTGTAGTTCAAATCTCCAAGCCAGATTACCTGACTGCATATGGATAGCCAAAATAGGGTTAAACAATAATTAAACATATGCAACTTGTAATAAATTTACTAATCATATGAAAACAAATTGTCTCTCTCAATAACATTATTGGCCTAGTTTGATTAACAAAAAAGAAGAAGAAGAAAACACACAAGAACGGTTGAATCTAATTAAACAAATTCTCTCCAACTAATCAATGGCTGAGGATTCAACCTGCAGACAATCTAGAGGAGCATTATGACCAATAAACGTGGGCCCCCGGTTATTATACATCACGAGTTTTTTAAAAAGATTTATTAGTCTATGGTTCTTATAAATTTCGAATCACACAGCAATTAATTATGAAAGCCGAAATCAATATTGAAATCACTTGAAATGACGAGGCAAATGGCTTTAGTTACTGGGTTTAGCTAATCAGCTTCAAAACAACAGAAAACATGACAAATCCATCTAATTAAACATGCATGCAAATTATTATCATGTTGGGTGTTTAGCCGACTAGATTGTTTTTTGTTATAAAAACTTTCCAAATTGTAATTAGTGGTCGTCTAAGTTTCTCTTTATTTTATGAAAACAAAAGGTTACTCTTAATTAAATCTTATAACCTTTCAATGCTAAGCACACTATAAAAGTTTGTCATGAAACCTGCATCTCACACCCTCACTTTAAAGTAAAACAACAAAAAAAATTGGAAGGATATTAGAGCAAGAGAAAGTGATGTTTTGATGTTTCTGATCAATCACCTAATCTGGTTAGATACAGAAAAGGGTTGCATATTATTGTGATATAGATTTTTCACACATAAATATACGTACTCGTGATCAAGAATCTTGCGTGGCAAATTGCGCAAGGGGCCACGAGAAAATCTTGTGCTTGACAAGATTTCAGTAGCGTCGGCATTTCTGTTCTTTTCATCTCCTTCTTTCCCTCCAGAAGCCAGATGACTACACACAAAACATAAGCTTGTTTCATGCAAGCAAAACCTAACTGAGACAGATCCCTGCATGGCGAGCCAAATTCAAGTTAAAAAAGCACTGATACATATCTATTTGCATGGATTTTTCCTTTTCATTACGTGAGGAATATATGTATATATACCTTGTTGCCTAGGCAGCCCATGATGCCACAGCCTACACATGAGACACTAGGATGTTGTATGTATGGAAGGAGATCACCTCGAACCCAAATAGTGATAAAAATTCCAACCATTTGCTTACTTATGATACAATCAAAGCAGTGAGGAAAAATATGGCTGCTTTTGCCGAGAGAATTACTACTCCTATTTTTCTTCACGGGGAGCACCTTTTGAAACTCTCCTACCTTATCTTCGTGAACAGGTTTCGAAGTACTATTGTTCAGAGCTTCTCTGATAAGAGAATTCCATTTGGTGCAAATCTTGCTGTTTTCAAAACCTGGAACAACGTTTCCAGCTCTGAGAGGCACGACTTCTTGGAACCTGAAATTTATATGTAATATTATAGTTAAATAAAAAGTAAGATATATGGAATGAAATTTTTTTTTTTATTCAAGACATCATTGGGCTTGAAGGTCTCAGCTTCGAGTCCCAAATTTTGTCTATTCATCGAATAATTAATACAAGGAAATGAAACACAAACATAAACGGTCCAATGCATATATATTCAACACGAATCTTTCAACAAATCTCATTGATTATATCTCTTGTGAGATATATATTCTATTAAAAAAGGAAGTTTCAATAGAGTTATTTTTTAAAAGTTTTACAGTTAATTAGCATTAGAATATTAAAAACGCACCCAAGAACATAGATATCAGCAGGTTCAGTCCGTGTGCATAACCAATCTTCCATGTTCAAATCATCAGGTGGTGTAATGCCTCCAACATTCCATGAGCCAACAAAGATCCTGTTAAAATATCTATATTAATGATCATAAAATAGAAGAAATTAAGAAAGAAAGAAAATCGCATGAATACCATGATAAATAAAGCGACTCTTATTGTTTTGAAGAGAGAGCTTGTACTTGTGTTTATCCTGATCATCAGTGATGTATTTCTTGGAACTGATGAGCGAAGGTGGAACTGAAGAACTAGAAGTTTCTTCTAGCTCTAACATGGTCTCTGTGGAATTTGGAAGGTCTACAACCAAGCTGTTGCTACCCAACATATTCCTCAGGATCTTGCTAGCCACAAACTCAGGCCACATGACCTTCAAAAATGAATGATATGCTAATTAATAAATAAGAAAAAGAAAAAGAAGAGATCAGCTAGGTAGAATGAGAGAGCCTAGGGGTGCTTGGTTAATCCTTGCATGGTTTAGTTGGCAGTGATGTAATGTTTTGCAGAGGGGATCATAAGAGGTTAATTAAAACATTGAATGGAGCAATCTATAGATTAAAAAAAAAAAAAAGGAAAACGAATTAGAAAGGCCGGGTTGGGCAGGAAATGGAGAGCAAGGGACCACAAGTGCACCCACCAAAAAACATTTATAAAAGACTCAAATGGGCAACTTGGAAAGGATAGCTACAATATTAGGGTAGTACTGATGTGAATGATGATGTAAGTCAAACTATATTTTATTAAACTTTTCATAGAATAAGTTACAGAAGGCAAAAGATATAGAATTAACTAAATCTGAGACAATTGAAAAAGTTAACATGAGTCTCTTTCTCATCCCCTCAGTTTCCATTCATGTTGTCTGGTGGTCATATGGATGCCCACTTTTCCATTAAACAAAATGTAGTTGTTAATGCAAACATATCAGAAGAGCAATCACTCATGGTAACAATCTGCTTTGAGCAACTTGGCTTGGATATACTGTGCCCTGTGGGAAAGTGCTTGCTAGCAAATAGTACATGGTATTCTAGGGCGGGCCTAGCTATAAAAATAATGAAGGGTTTTTTCTTTAGCATGAGAAGACAATGTTGTTGATCATTGTCATTGCCCAGCCGGCAAAAAAAATAGGTTTTCGATGATAGTTACCCGTGCAAATGGTTCTAATTTGGCACACTAGCTAGATGACGAGCTTTCTTGGCATACAATCAAATATATTGTTCTTTAACCTGTGATATATTGTGAATATTGCATGAATTACCCCGTGGCCATTAATATCAATATATGCATCCTCTTCAATTATTATTTTTTTTATTTGGACGACAAGAGGTGTCAATTAGACTAACTTTCCTTTCATAATTATATCTTCAAACATCGCTGGTGTCTGCTGAAATCTACGTGAGATAGTAGAGAGAACTAGCGAGACAACCTCAAAGCAATAATCAGCATCGACATAAAGGAAAAGAAACTAAGCAAATGAAAACCAGGGAAGAAAAGCTTGTCAAAACCAAGCACAAGGAAGAAAAATGGCACGAAACTGAATGCGGGCCTAATTAGAGAGAGGCATGGAAGAAAACCAAGAGGGAATGCAAATGAACACCCTTCAACCCCAAAGAAAGGACGTAAAAGCATGGAAAGCCCAAGGACAACAATAGAATGCCGGAATAGAAAAATCCAAAACCTGTCTGCAACTGGATAATTTTATAGGAGAAATGAGAGACTCCAGGAACTGGAATGCCCAAACGAACTGCCCAGACCCCAACGAACATCAAATCCTACCCAAAGAAGCAGCAGCAATTAGTACTCTCCTAATGTTGTAGAAGGACCAAGGACCCAGAAAGCGGGCTATGTATTTGATGCATAATCATCATTACGGGCCATCTTTTCTGAGCCATCACCCACAATCGACCAAGAATATGAGCAGCCACCACAAAAACAAAGGCTCCCCTGGAGGCTCAAACCACTACCAAAGCCAACCAAGGCTGTTGCCCAGGAGCCTGAACAGACCTACAGCAGACCAAGCCATAGAACACACAGTTGTCCCAGACGACATAACAAAACTCAAAAGAAAAATGCGCAAAATCTCTATGAGCCAGGAAGAACAAAGCAAAATCATCTACAGCTGAGAGCCCTAAAAAACATCTTGGGAAAAAA
>Ga0325411_1006754_pt1 | contig 12559 bp, 6 predicted proteins | sample PopdelMetagenome_13_FD_206181 | JGI IMG/M metagenome (GOLD analysis project Ga0325411, IMG submission 206181) | Populus deltoides microbial communities from Bellville, Georgia, United States - Xylem-PdIQD-R4 | ecosystem: Host-associated > Plants > Phyllosphere > Stem > Wood/Secondary xylem... | reverse complement strand
ACCATAGGTTCATAATCATAATCAAACAGACATATTCATATCTCAAGGCTCAACTCATGACATCAATCAAATGAGGAGCTATCAATTCAGAAGTCAATTCAGAATATATATACTGGTTCATATCAATTATTCGGATTCAACAATTGATCATGCTTATCATAACAAGGATAATAATCAACATATATATTATCAAGAAGCATGATCCAATTCATATTAACAAATTAAATATTTATAATATTTCTCATGCATATGGAAAATTATCCACTCACCTGACTCGAAAGCAACAAAACTCAAAGCTGATATCAAAGAAAATCCTACTGACGTCCCGCCAATAGAATATCAGGATTATCTGAATATAAAGAAGACATATTCAAGAATGACTCAAAAGAACATATAACCTATTTAATACACTTATCTAAGGGTATATTCCATAACCCTATATGTTTTTGAACTAACTAGTCAATTTTCTCAAAAACCAAAAATTTAATGGTTTTCCCGAAATCTAATCCATAATAAAACAACTAATAAAATTGATAATAATTCACTAAATAACCCTTAATTATTCATCAAACCAATCTGCAAAAGCTAATATTACAGTTAGGGACTAATCTGTAATTTATCCTCTTTTTAAAGGTCAAATTGCAACTTTTGTCAAATTGAAGGACCAAACTGAAATTGTCATAAATCCATTACTATACTGAATTTCTGACCATAATTAGTCCTCATTTCTGTCCAGATCATCTCATTATACTCCAAGGACCATTCTGGAATTTTACCAAATTTTTAGGGTCAAATTGTAATTTTGTCAAATTGAAGGACTAAATTGAAAGTGTTAAATTCTCTTATCTATACAGTAATTCTGTCCATAATTCATATGTTATTCTGTTCAGATTCTCGGAATAGGCTCCAGGGACCAATCTGTAAATTTTCCAAAGTTTGGGGACTAAACTGTAATTTTCCAAAATTAAGGGACCAAACCGAAATTTTGTCATCTTCAACCTCCAACCCAGAATTTTTAACAGAAAACTACTGTTCTCTCCAAATTCCTAACACAATCTCACCATTCAAACAAAATCATAACTCAAAATCATCATCTTTCAATGCAATCTCTCAAAATCATCCAAATAATCAAATACCCACAACAATTAACCCATAACATTCAACGTAATTCATCAATTAACCCAAAACACAAATTTTCAAAACCCTAACATTAATCAAAACTAAAATTAAAGCTTAATTAACATACATTTATACATTTAACAACCTAAATCTTACCTTTAAACTTATTCTCTTCAACTCCTTTCTATTTCCCTTCTAGTTCCCTCTTTTCTCTTCTTCTTATTCTTTCTCCCTTCTCTCTCACGGTTTGCTACTTCAATTTTCAAATCTCTTCTTTTGTTTTTTTGTTTTTTCCTTCTCTATATTTATATTTATCAACTATTGTTCAATTACCACACTACCCTTCATTTAATTTATTCCTACATCTAAGCCTTCAAGGGCTTTCTAGCCTTTTCCTATCCCTTTAATTCAAAACATTACAGATGGAATGAATTCTAAGTTTTGGTTAAAGTTGAGAAAAGTTGGGTTAGGAAAGTTACTTTGATGGATGGTGATTCTAAAATGAAATGAGGTGTGGAAGAAGGCTTTTTCGTCAGTCCAAATGGAAAGAAAATGAGACTTTTATGACAACTTGAATTTTGATGAAAACAAGGGTTGTTTTTGCACCCTATAGATATCAAAGTTAGAACTTGAAAACGATAAAATTTAGAGTTGGTTTCTTGAAAAAAGTTATAGATATGGATGTTATCTTTCAAGTGAGATTGGACTTGATAATTTCAGAGTGATATAACTCCAGATATGAGCTAAAAATTGAGGAAATGTCTAAGCCAAACTAACTCTTAAACATATTTCTGATACTACTATAATTATGGATTTTGAACTTGAAAATGATGAAATTTGGAGTTATTTTCTTTATGAAAGTTGTAGATATGAATATTATATATCAAATGAAATTATTCTTGATTAAATTAGAATTAATTTAATTTTAGATATAAGATAAACACTGAGTAAGGGCCCAAACCAAACTAAATCTTACTGGATATGTTTTTTGTCTGACTTCTAGTTGGGTTTGGGACTTGATTGATAAGATTTGAAACATTCTCATCATAAGAGTTGTAATAAATGTGTTAAATTTCAATTAAAATAATTTTTACTTTATATGAAGTTATGGAACTCTAGATATAGAAGAAATACTAAAGACGAGTCAGGTTGTATGCCACATGATAGATTTTTGCTGATTAATTTTTAGCTAGATTTGAGATTAGATAGTGACAGAAATTTGGACATGTTCCTCATGAAAGTTGTGCTTGACGATGTTATTTTTTATTAGAAAATGATCTTGCTTGATTTGGAGCTACAAAACTCCAGTTAAGGATTGAAAACCACAAACAAATCATGCTATAACTCGATAAATAGATTACATGTATGTGTGAAATGAGTAATTTTTAATATGCTAATAGTTGAATTTGATTTCTCTTCTTTCTTAACAACGTAAGATGTGTGTCTTAGATTTTGAAAGGATTAAACCATGTCTAAATCTAAGTTCTAAAGGTTGAGTTATAAAAGAAACACTAAGCAATGTTTAACATATGTGAGTTACATTGATTTGAGTAAATAATAATTATTTTGCTTGAAAAGTTATCCTTAATATAGAACTTTGAATAAAAGATTGTGAGGATAAAAATAAAAAACACATGAATGAATGAATGAATATGCATAAGTTTTGGTATGTGTAATTTTGAGATAAATAAATACTCCAAATATAATTTTGGTATGAACGAGAGTTATTAATTGTAAAATTAAATCTTGTTGTGGTATAGGAGAGGTTACAAGGATAAGACAGCAATAGTGGGAGCAATAGTACATACTAAACCTAAGGTAGGTGCCTTGCACCTTGATCCTTTTATTTTGTAAAATCTGTAAGATTTAAATCACTATCATTTTTAAAATGTGTTTGCGAATATAGGATTGTATATAAAAAGAAAAAAACATGTGATCGACTAGCTGTCCTAAATAGAGCTAGAGGTGTCAATGTATTAATTGTCGTGTTAATAATTGTATAACTGAGATGAAATGTGATAGTTGTTGTCTCAAAGTGAAGTTTGTGGGTTATGAATAAAGTATCAAGTTCTAGATTAATAAAGTGATTTTATTATATATCCAGTTGTTGTGTAAATGCAAGCATAAATATATGAAGAAAGTATTGCCCGGTGATCGGCTATTAGAACTAGTGACCCGTTAATGGGGCTAGTGCTTGGTAATAGCCTGTTGGAACTAATGACCTGATAATGGGGTTGGTGCCTAGTGATGAGGTGTTGGAACTAGTGACCCGATAATGGAGCTAGTGCTCAGGCATGGGCTAAAGGCATCAATTGATTAGAGCCCGTTTGGAAATGCGTTTCCAAAAAATTTGTGCTAAAAATTAATTTTTTATATGTTTTGGATCGTTTTGATACATTGATCTCAAAAATAATTTTAAATAATGTGTTTTGATGCATTTCGACATGAAAAGCAATTTGAAAAGCAACTGCAACCACACTCCCAAACAGGCCATTAGAAAAACTTTTGGTAAGATGGTTCTTTTGTGCCATATGATTGATTGAAAATTTGATTTATGATCATGATATATTATTGAAAAATAAAATGATGTTTTGTAAAATTGATTATAAGGTTTTGGTTATGATATGTATTAACTTCAGGATCAAGATTATGAATTGGTTAGTGGCCCCTCATGAAATTATTAATGTCTGAATCATTGACTCGTTGGATTATTAATGAGATGTTGTTTAAAATTCAATAGTTAATATAAAACTATAGTGGTATAATCATGTTAATGGTACTAAACATTGGATTAATGAATTTGAAGTAATGAAAACTTAATCCTCGTGAAGGATGGAGACAAAATTTGTATTAGCTAGGAAGAATGCATGGAATGGTGGATAAACTGGTAAATCTGAGCGGTGAAATAAAAGATGGCTTTCATGATGAAAAGGATAATGGTATAATTTAAAAGTTGAATTAGAAATTATAATAATAGAAGTTCATTGATCATTAGGATACGATATAGCTAAAGGTATTAATGATGTATATATATTGTATTTCAAGTCATTTTGATATAATATGAGAACTATTTATTATATAATTGTAAAATGTCATATTAGTTGTTTTGTATAATGTAATTATGTCAATAATAAAAAGGTTGTATGATGGTAGACATGTTATGAATTTATTGATAATTATAATAGTGGAATGAAAGTTTATTTGCAGTGGCAATGACTATGTATAGCCCGTGGTTGTCAATTGTTTTGTTCAATGTAAACAAGATAGGAAAGTTCAACTAGAATATTGGTTGTGTGATGGAAAATATGCTATGATAATTTTAATTTCATGGTAAAGGAACTACCAAAATTAGAAATTAAGTATGGACTAGCTATGCAGAATCTAGTAACAAATAAACTTATTGAAGCTTAAATAGTTGTGTAATAGTAATATGGTATTTATGTGTTTAACCTCAACTATTATGAAATTGTTGGCATGATATCCTTAAGTCAAGCATTTTAAATGATAAAAATGAAGAGATGGAATTTAAAGGAGCAACTTTTTCTATAGTATTCTTATAGATAATGTAATTTTTAAGCAAATGATACAATTATCTTATAGGATTAAATTGTTTGTTTTATGATGAATGAAAGACCTCTTACGAGAGATATAAAGGATAGAATATTGGAAATGCTGAGATTAAAAGATCTACTTTATGCATTAATTTACTTTTGAGCATGATGAAACAAAATGTGAAACTAGTTAATGATCTATTTTATTAATATGATTTGAATATTTGTTGAGTTGAAAATTGAAATCTAACATAGATAAAGAATTTTGCAGGATACATTAAAATGAAGACAAGGCACGAGAAATTTCTAGTATAGAACAAATTCTTGTGGGTTATTCATAAGATGTATTAAGTTCATTAGACAGATCAACCAATAAATATATTATGGTCTTTTTAGGTAAATACTTTATAAAGATATCTTATGAGTTTTTAAATGAACCCATATGACACCAAAGTTTTTAAAAGAGATAGGAACTAGGTGAAATGGGATTTAGGTTTAAACCACATATGCTCATTTGGCTTAGCTTGGCACGACACAAACATGGACTCAGGTTTGGATTTGCATTTTGGTTTACTATAAAATAATTTTTTGATCTATAAAAAATTATTTTTTGCCAGCTTAGCTTATTTTATATAGCCCATCCATAAATAAAATATATTTAGTGATCATTTTATATTATACATAAAGCTAAAACCTCTCAATTTTTTACTGTAGATTGTGAACAATGCAATCCACAGTAAAATGATGATTTTGCCCTTCAATAACCATAGGATTGAACACAAACTCGGGCCTAAAATAGTATTTTTTTTACACTTTATTTCATAGTGTAATCATGCCTTTGCCCTTAAAAAACAACACAACTTATAACAAAGGGGCTTTTTGTGATTTTCATATTTTTCTGTACGGTGTAATTAATGCATATCTCTTGGGTCAAATTTTTTTTGCCTAAGGTCAATGGGCATTTTTTGTTTTTTTTTACCTTGTTTTTTTTTTTACAATTATTGCTTGGGATCAAAGGTATTTTGGTCTTTTAATAAATAAAAAAGCAGGTGGGAGGCATTCGCGCCCTTTATGCAGCGCATGTGGTGCCTCCCGGTGGCTGTTGGTTGCCTTTTGAAGTTGCTTTCGAAGCATCGCGCCACCCCCTACACGATAGCCTGAGACATGTCAGCCTTCATGGCATAACGGAGCTCTAACAACAATTTCTCCTCCCTTTATTTTCTCTCTCCTCCACTTCAGAAGGTGTGTTGGCCTTATAAAATTGCAAAGTGATTCTCAATATTTTAATTATATTAAATTTGATTTATATGTTTTTTTAATTTCATCTCTTGATATTTGATTTTTTATGTTTTTTTATGAAATTTGATCCTCCTTTTTTTATTCCTATTTATTTTGCTTTTAATCCTTTTTTTACTGGATTTTATTTTTTGATTTAATCCCTAATCATTTGATTTTAATTCCTTTTTTTGTTGAATTGTATCCTCATTCTTATTATTGCAAATTCTTTTATTTTGAGTTCTCTCCTTGATTAATTTTTTTTTTGTTTTGCAATTTCATCCTTCGTTGTTTAATTTCATAGAAATTTCTTATCATATTTGATGTTTATTTTTTTATCATGCTTTTAAAACTCGGCCTGGGAGTCGACCACCGTCATGTCCCGGGTCACGGGTTGGGTCGAATGACCGACGACCGACGTTACCAAGGTCAATCAGATTTTTTATTGTGTGGGAAGTAAAAATGATATTATTTTGATAAAAAAAATAATGGTAAAAAATAATTAATGGATTTTGACCTGATTTTCCCCTAGCTAATTGTTTGTTTTTTTTTATTGTTATAAAAAGTAAAAATGGTATTATTTTGATAAAAATAAAATAAAATAATGGAGCAAAAAATCAATTATAATCTTCTTTCTTTTGATTAGTTTTTCTTTTTTTTGAATTTTTTTTTTTTTTAGCTTCATCCATTTCCATTTGATTTTTTATATATATTAGATATAATACTCATTCTCTTGATTGTTATTTTTTTTGTTTTTTTTTTGTTTTTTTAATTTTTTCCCTCAATATTTTATTTTATTTTATTTTTAGATTTAGTCTTTATTTTTTTTAATTGCTCTTTTTTGTACTTTTTTTGATTTGTTTGTTCTTGCAATTTTGTCTCTTAGAATTTTATTTCATTTATTTTTCTTATTCAATTTTGGTTTTCATTCTTTTAATTGTTTTTTTATTCTTTTTCTTCTTTTTGTTTTATTAAGTCCCTCATTATTTTCTTTCATTAGTTTTTATACCAGATTTAGTCCTCATTGTTTTGATTACTATTTGTTTCTTTTAAAAAAATTTATGGTTAAGAATTTTGTTCAAGATTTATTTTTTTTTTTTTTTGTTTTCTGTATGATCATCTCGGTCTCATAACCAAAGTTGTTGATTTCAAATATTAGCCCGATTTAACTTCAGTTTTTTGTAACTTTTTTTTATTTCATCCTTTGGCATTAAGTTATTAAGCCTTGAACTTTCTATTTTTTCTTCCTCTAGAATTATCCCGGATCGCGGGTTAGTCAAGTTAATCCGGGTTCACTCAGTTATCACCATTTAAATATCTTTTTTTATGTTAAAAAAAATTGACCCATGCGCATGGCGCGGGCAAAAAAAATGCAAAAAAAATCTAGTATATTGCTATAATTTATACTACTCTCATATATTTAGTTGAATAAAATTAAACCTAAACAATTGCAAATGATTTTTTTATAACAATCTTAAGGTTGTGATAAACATACTTTATTAGTACTAAATTGGTTGCCAAGTTGAGTATGTATAATGCTGTTGCTCAAGAACTTTGCTCTTTCAAACAATGGAGGCTGTTGACCATGACAAAAGTCACTATAAAAATACCCAGAGAGAATATAAAAGTTGTTGTTTTCAATGTCCTACAGGCATTTGTATAGGATGGATGGTCCTCAGCAAGTCAGGAGCACTACAATCAAAAGTTTGTAGGGATGCCTTGAGATGGAAATTCTATAGCATATGTTAATTCCATTGGAATCATCCCTCGCTTAGGAAGTAGTGACCATTTAAATGGATGAAAACAATAACTTATCAACATTTATACAAAATGCCAAGTTAGGAGACAAAAACTTTCAAGAGGGTTTTGTTTGACCAATATCATATGATAGAAATATCAGATAAAATAATAATAAAAATAAAAACATGTTTGGAAACATTGAGTTCTAGAGTGAGTTTTTGTTATTCAAAAGTATAAAAGATAGAGAAGACACATGTTTATTTATACTGTCTAACCAAACGCTACATAGAAATTTTATTGTCAATTTAAATGACTAAGTATAATAAATATCCTCCTTTTTATTAGAGTATATTCTATCATTTTTCAAATTTACTAAAAATAAGACTATAATTTGAGTTAAGAAGTAAGATGAAAAATTATTCATTACTCTTTCCATTTTGCAATAATTCCACCAACACTCATTACAAAAAGCTAAATACAAACGAACACACTGATAAAATATTTTTGTTGGTAGATTGCGGTGAGTTCTTTTTATTGAATATATCCTCACAATATCCTTCAGTAAACACCACAACCCCTCTCATATTATCACAAATAAACCTCTCACTACAAATTTAGTCATCCTAACAATTAGTTTGTCAGCATCTATGTTTTTATTTAAATTTTATTGGGGATTTCTCACTTCAAGTAAGCAAAACTACCTATTTTTTATTTGAACTCAATTTTATAATGTTAATTTTTATTGCATATTTTTGTAGTATATATATTTTCTTTGGATGTTTACTTGTTTTGTAGCTTTTTCCCATAGAATTTTGTTGTGTGAATGTATGATTTGTATATATTAAGGTGTTTTTAAGATTTTGTAAGATTGTATTTGTTTGTAAATTGATGAAATCTAATTTGAATTTGTGATTTAGATGTTTATGATGAAATAAATAATAATTTATTTAACAGATCCATTTTATTTTTTTTATTTTATGAGTCGTTAAGTGCCGACCAATAACATGCACTTAAGACACAGGCATTCACTCACCACGCGGGCTTGTCGAGTTCGATGCCGCCATGTCAAGGGGGTCGGGTCCCTTCATAGCAGGACTCATTTACCAGGAAGTACCAGACTCAATGGAAGAATGGCCTTTCAATGTAAGTTTTTTTCCCTTCACATCAACGTGTTAGTAATTTTTGAAAAAATAATTTTAATTAACGAATGTAATTTCAAGTTTACAAATATTGAGGTTACCAGAACCATAACATCAGTGATGAAAATTTTATTGTTTAAATGGAGTCAAGTTTTCAAATATCCTGAATGAAAATCTATGATTAATACATGTTTCGAAAGATTTAAAATTAGATTAGATTAAATTTTAAATCGAGAAATTACTGGATTAACCTCTAAGCCATGTCGGGTTTTTAATAACAACCATTAATTATTAAATGGTGTATAAAAGCATTTACGTAAGAGGAAAACCCCACCACCCACTTTATTGGCACTTCTTCATAACCTCTATTAAGGGAATCTGCTCTTCAGTGTCTCCATCAACCTCTATGACTAAAATGAGAGGTGGCTAACCATCTAGGTGGTGGCCCGGGGATAAAAGTTTGGGATCAAGAGGTTTGCTCCCTCTGTGGTTGCTCATATAATGGTCATTGGAGGCTTACATGGTCGTTAACTTCAGGGCCCGTGGGATTAGTCGAGGTGCGCGCAAGCTAACTCGGAAACCCACGTTAAACTAAAAAAAAAAATGTGGCTTTGTGCCAAACAACCCTAATAATAAACAACAATTTGTCATTTTTATTTGCCTTGGTCATCTTCTCCTGTGACTAAAGGATTCCTTGATAGTGGATATCCTTACACCTAGAAAAGCTACTTTGATGGTTTTTCTTGATGATGATGAACCCCCAAATGATCAAATCAAACAAGATCAACTGCTCTTTGCTTTAATTCTTTTCTATGGTCGGTCTGGATATCCTAACTGCGTGCGTGCACATCCCTCAATTGCTATAGATAGCCATCCATGCTAAAGCAAATTCCCTTTGGCAAGGTCCATACAAAAACACCGGCCTGTTTCTTGAAACCTACCTCCGCCCTCTCCCTTCCCTTCTTTAGCATTTGACAACGACTCCTAAAAAGGTGAACAATGAAGCAAATGTCATCTACTTCCTCTCCCAGAGAGGAAAAGGAGATTCCTTTCATGTCCCACACCCTTTTGCCTTCCAAATATTCCCTCCTTCGGCACACATAAATGCCGCCTATTGATTCTTCATTCTTACTCTCGACCCTCTCTCCATCTCATACAAAGCTTATCTCTTGGTTTCTCCATTCATGCCTAATGTTTCCAGAGTTAGAGGTACTCCTGATCCACACAGAACATGCATGAGCATCTAGCTAGCATCTAAGCTTTGATATATGCCATCTTCTTGTCTGACCGTTCGGTTTTCTTCTCTTGTCGTGTGCAGAAACCTCGAGTCACAGAGATACAAGTCCGAATGGACTGTAATGGGTGTGTGCAGAAGATCAAGAAGGCATTGCATGGCATCAATGGTAAGCAACCAGTATGTGACTTGATAAATCCTCCAATCTAGTTTCTTCCACTTTCAGATTATCATCTAGGCTTTCACTTTCAACTTCCTTGTATCTAATTTCGTTCTCGTTTTCCTCAGGTATATATGATCTCTACATTGACTTCCCACAGCAGAAGCTGACAGTCATTGGGTGGGCAGATCCCGAAAAAATTATCAAGGCGATTAGGAAAACTAGGAAAATTGCCACCATATGTTCCCATTCTGAACCATCAGATCCTGCTGCTCAGACAATAGAAAAACCACCCGAACAAGCACCTGAAGGTGGGGCACCGCCGCCACCGGCCTCCGACCAGGCAAATCCTCCCACAGCAGAAGCTCCACCTGCTGAAACAGCAGCTTCAACAGCAGAGCCTCCAAAAGATCCACCACAACCTGAGAACCCACCACCACCTGGGGAGAATCCATCGCCTGTTGCTGAAGAAACCAACGCAAATCAGCCACAAAAGCCCCCTGGACCCAAAGATTCAGGAGAGGTTCATGTTATATACCATCACCCACCTGACTATGGCTACAGATATGCTTATGGTCATAACTATGGCGGTAACTGGAACAGACACCCTATTAGCCAAGGAGTCCCACAAGCGGCGCCAAAGCCCATCTACGTGACTCACAGCTACAACACATACAGGCCATCAGCGAATGTCACTGAATATGAATATCTCCGACCACCACCACCCCATCACACAATTTACAGTAGGATGGACCGCTACAATGAGGATTATCATGACAACAGTCGCAGTAATAATGGAAACATTACATCTATGTTTAGCGATGAGAATCCAAATGCTTGCCGAATAATGTGAGGGGGCTCATATGAAAAATAATAAAATCCAATGGCACCAATCGTCTTCTAATATGCATGTGAACACGTTTTGAGAGGAGAATGAGATTCCAAGCTTGTATTGTGCGCGAAGAATTTATTCTGCATTCCACTTCTAAGCTCTGAGAGGAAAAACATACCTTGTGCTATTCACTTCCTTTAGAAGAAACCTGCTAAGAATTAATTATATATTCTACGACTGTGCTCTCGGCCTTCCATTTTAAAAACTGTATTCCACCAGTAGTTTCAATTCCCGTAGCTTGCACAACCTCTGCATCTGCATAGGGACACTAGAAAGTTGAAAATATGCTTCCAAATGCCTTCCCCGTCAACCAAAAAGAAAACGTGCATGCTTCTCTACACGCATCTCAATATATTCCACTTCTAATTCTATACACCATGTCCAACCATGAAATTGATGGAAAGATGATTCTTCTACTAATAAACCAAAAGAATTGGGGAAGTTGATGATTATATATGTTGTTTTTAAAAATACAACTGAAAGATCAATGATCAAAATTGACATTTCACTCGTTAGTTGTTCCAATGATGTAGAAATGTATAGTTTCATCCCTCAATTTTCACTTTTCTCATATTCAATCGCTCTTCTTTACGCTTTTTACAATTCAATTTGTAAGTTCATTTTTCTTTAGTTTCGTTCCTGGATGTCCAGAGAAGAGGGAAAAAATCAACGGAAAAGAAAAAAAAAACAGAGAGAGAGAAAGTTATCGGATAACAAAACTTCAGTCATCAATTAATAACTAAAATTTTGATATTTTTAATTAATTAAAAATAACTCGATGGAGGTGGTTTCTATCTTCAATGATATCTAACAAGGGAGATCAAGCCTCGAAAAGATTTTATTTTGGTTTGATTTTAAGTTTTTTATATAGTTAAATTGTGTTTTGAAGTTAGCAACGGGATTTCGAAGGTCCATATGATGTTTTTGGATCAAAACAATGTTGAAATTCAAATTTTTAGGGTCCATAAACTTGGACCCTGATTTTCCTACTACCATAGCTAGCTCCAAAGGTCAGAAAATATTTTAGGTGGACAATGAGTTGTCCATGATATATATAAGAGCGGACAACTAATTTTGAAAAAAACATAAAAACCTAAACATGCTTGGATCTGGAAGACATTGGGCCTAACTTTCCAAGCCCACGCACGTCTCGGCTTCATGGTTTGGGTTAGGTGCGTAGGTTAGTCTCTCCATCCAATCGTGCCTGGTTTCTTTATAAGGCCATGTTTGTTTCCCGGAATTCACTTTCCGGGAAACCACTTTCCAAATTTTCCTGTGTTTGTTTGCCATTAGGAAAGTTGGTCAACGGAAAACACTTTCCGGTCAACGGAGAATACTTTCCAGTCAACGGAGAACACTTTCCGGTCAACGGAAAACACTTTTGGGTCAACGAAAAACACTTTCGAGTCAAAGAAAAATTTGGTTTAGTTTCCATGAAAGTGTTTTCCC
>Ga0325411_1006753_pt1 | contig 12561 bp, 3 predicted proteins | sample PopdelMetagenome_13_FD_206181 | JGI IMG/M metagenome (GOLD analysis project Ga0325411, IMG submission 206181) | Populus deltoides microbial communities from Bellville, Georgia, United States - Xylem-PdIQD-R4 | ecosystem: Host-associated > Plants > Phyllosphere > Stem > Wood/Secondary xylem... | reverse complement strand
CTCTTTTAGTCTTTTATAGAAACAAAAACATGAAAACGCATCAAAATTTTACAACAAAATCTTGACTGACTATTATAAACTACTTGCTAAACTAGCTGTGTCCGAGACACAACTCGGTTAGAAAAAATTCCCCACGCCAGAAATTCCTCACGCAAAGAGACAACAACAACAATGTTGGAAGACAAAACATCACAATCTAAAAGAAAGAAAAGAGTAAATTCGATGACACGATAGCTAGCTAAATTAATACGAACAAAACGCATATATCAATACAAAATATGCCTTATCTCTTCAAGAAAAAAACGAACCTTTTCTCAATAACCCCGCCCCTAGGAGAACCTTTTTCATATATTTTAATAGGACATATAAAGAGAAAAGGAAACGAAGAAATATATCTCGCTCATTAATACAAAAGGACTCGCTGTAATATTTTCATAGATATTTCCGTTTTAGGACTAACCAAAGCTGTTTGTTCTTGGGGGTACAAATGTTTTTAAAAAAATTAATTTTTTATTTTAAAATTATCTTGATTTATTGATATGAAAAATAAATTTTAAAAAATAAAAAATAATATTTCAATGTAAATTTCAAAGTAACTATCATCTTATTAAAACACATTGGATAGTCCCATGGACCAATAAGATTTACTCAATTTCTATATCTACTAAAAGTTTAAATCTTGAAGTTAAATTTAGAGGAATTATACATTAAATTAACTTGGTCTAAGTGAGTGAGTGAGTATTTAGTGGTATTTTATTAGTTATTTTAAATATATTTTAAAAAAAATAGATATTAATAGAAAACTAAAATTTTAGATTGAGGTATTTTTATTATTTTTGTATGTCATGAGTTTTATATTAAAGAGATTTTATAATATAGAGAGTAATTTATAGTATATCACTAGTCATTTTTAAAAAGCATAAAAATTTTCAATTAAATCGATATGAAATGTAAAATTTTAAATTGTATAAAATTGTTTAATTTTTTTAATTAATATATAAATTAGTTAAAGGATACCCCCATTGAATGTCGGGGTAAAAAAAAAAATCAGCACCCTATAATTTTATTTTAAAAAAAAAAGAAGAAGAGTCTAGAATGTTTATGATGAGCATCAGTACCAAATGTCATGTAGAAAAGATAGAAAATCTCCTCAACAACTGGAACTTGTAATAATGGAGCTATTTAGCAGCTCAAAAAACTAATACATGCCAGTCATGCTATGAAGCACATTAGCAAGGTTATGTCAGTATTGTCATGTGACTTATCCATTACTTTATAAATCAAGTTGCTGAAAAATAATATTTTTTAAAAAATAAATTTTAAAATTTGAGAAAATAAATTTCAGAAAAGTGAATTATTTTTTGATATTTGATAATATAATAGAAAATAAGTAAAAAAATAATTTCCAGTATTTCGTTATGTCACGGAAAATGAGTTAGAAAAAAACTTATTAATGTTTTATTTTTCTCAAGTTTATTAAAATAATAAGGAACAAATCTTACAAATTAAAAATTTGAATGAGAATGAAATTGAAAAAAATATATAATTTCATAAATTATCTTAAATAAAAGAAATAATAATCAAAATAATAGAGATCAAATCTAAAAAATAAAAAAATTAAAATAATTAAAATAATAATAATTAACATTTCATAAATTATTTCAAATAAAATAAGTAACAATCAAAAGAATGAGGATCAAATTTGATAGATAAATTTTCAATAAAAAAATGATAAGGGAAAAGTAAATAACAATTATAAAAATGAGGACCAAAGTTAATATAAAAATTAAATTTTAAAAGATGAAATTGAAAAATAAATATTCAAAACAATATATATATATATAGCAATTAAAAATTTGAAGATCAAATTTGATATAATCAGCAAATAATATGACATTTCTAAATTTTTCACAATTTCCAGAAAGTGTTTTCTCCCCAAATTTTCTAGGAAAACACTTTTTTGAAAACCAAACCAAATTTTTCTTTGACTGAAAAATATTTTTCATTAACTAACTTTTCTAATGACAAATAAATACAGAAAAATGGTTTTCAAAAACCACTTTTCAACAAACATAACACAAATACTTATGTGCCCCTAATTGTTTTGTTGGTTGTGAAGCTTTTCGCTAAAGAAAAAAAAATTAATTAGTTTTTTTAATGTTCTTATATTATTCTGATATATTAATATTAAAAAAATAAAAAATAATTAAAAAACAACTCTTACCATATTTATAATAATAATAATAATAATAATACTATATTGAAATTTTATTCAACATATAAAACGTGTCATGATGATCATAGCATCAGGGATCCAACATTTATGTTTTGTTACTGGGCGACATATTCCAAATGACAGTAGTATATCTCCTACATTATTGCTTGATACTGCCTCCTACTTTCTGCAAAACTGTCTGCCTTCTCGGGCTTGATAATATCTGCCAAGTTGCGACTTATTCAAACTTGCCGACTAAAACATCCTCGAATTTGTTGGATTTTTGTACATTTGTCCAGTCAAAAAGGCAACGTCCCGTGTCTAAACCAAAGACCTTCGTAGCAAGAATTATTATGGCCTGTCTTTATCAAGTTCACATCTATTTTCCTTTCCTTTCCCCTCGAATTGAGCATAATAAAAAAAGAATCATAAAAGAAGAAAAACCAACATGACATTAACGGGCACTTAAGTTCAGTGATTTTCGAGCCCGGGGGGGTGTCAAAGATGAGAGGTTAAATAATAAGAGAGGTGGAAGTCCCTGTCAATCCATCCGGGTCCGTTTCAACTTGCTCAGACCACCTAATATCATCTGGGTCCGAATCAACTTGCTCAGACTACGAAGACAACGGCTTGGTTATCTGGTTGCTTGTCTCTTATCCTTGTTAACAATATTGATAATTTAAAGTAATAAACATTCATAAAACGACATGAGAAGATAGGGAAAACAAATAAAAAAGAACCGCTGCGTGGTTGGCCAATTGGCCTATAGCTCAGCGTCTATGTCAAAACAAAACTCCAAGGAGCAAGGATGAAAACATGCTGTGTTGTATTCACAAAGGCATATGATTGATGCGCGTTTGGGGGTGGTGCCTGTTATCATATGAATGGTCTCCACTATTAGAACCATCAATGTTGTAAGCACCAGGAGACAATGATTCAAGCATCAGTGAAATCTCTAGTTGTCTCTGGTAACCAGAGCAGCAAAATGACAAATATTCATGACCAAAGTTATTATCAGAAGAGCATTTCCTAATAATGAATACCGGGTCAACACTACTTATTATGAAGTTAATGCAAAAGCCATACGAGGTTGATTTCGGTCATGATTGCTAATCCTACCAGCAACTTGCCCTGCATACCCTCAGATGAGATAAGTCTGCCCATCCGACCTGAGAGACAGCAGTCGGTGTAAAAAAAGGATGACTAGTTTTAACAACGGCAATCAGGGCAGCTCATCAAAACAATTTCAACGAGCATATCTTACCATCTAAACAAAAAGAAATTCAAAAGTTGGAAAGCAAATTAACCTCGGAAGAGAAATTTCAATGTATCTATTTTGCCTGAAAAAGCCTTCAGGAATTTGTTTCTGGTAATAATTGAATATACAAGAACATTCAATTGGTCGACAAAATGATTCAGTTATGAAGTATTACGGCACTGTACAGCCAGGTGAATAGCCACAAAGAAGCTTAGAAAGCAGCCGCCTGTAAATAGTATGAGAAAAAAACGACTCAGAAGAAGAAGTAAATTGTTTATAATGAAACAAAAACATGCAGATTCAGGTATCATAAGCACAAGTTTAGGATTATAATATTTCCCTACACCGGCAGAATCAACTAAACAACCCCCACCCCCTAAAAGCTACCATCCCTATTTGCAGAACCACGTAAAACATAATAACTCATAGATACATGCTAGTATGTGAGTTCACAGAAGGTCATTAATTTACCTCACTGGTTTTGCTGTGAGAATTGATTTCAATGCCCAAATACACGTGTTGAAAATTAGGGCAGCTGAAAAAATTGGAAGGTCTAAGCCATTGCATTACAGAATCCTCCATTCTTCAGTGTTGCTACAATGCACTTAACAATGCAAGAAATTCTGCTGGTTCTTCATCTTCATTGACCACCTGTCAATAACATGCAGTTATGACAAAACTATTAGCATGGATCTGTTGTCTCAGATCTGAGAAAATAAATAAGTAACAATTTTTTGCCAAAATGCATGGTAAGGAATTCTAGCGATGGTTGACAGAAGAGGAGGCATGAAAAAAAAATGGAGGTACGGAAACTGTAAATAACCACCAACTTGAGCAACAGGGATAACATATAAGTGGGTGATGCTAAGGCAAAGACAAGATGCTTCAATGGAAGAATAAAACCAAGGAAATCAAAATTTCATCGAGATTTTGCCATGAGCTTGAAAGCATTCCTTGCATTTTTCATTTGTTCTTCCTATCAAGTTTCATTGAAAAAGTAGAATTTCTTGACTCATGAATCAACACAACATTCTGTTCTTATCGCTCTAATCTGTCCATACCCAAACACTTGCAAACTCTCTATAGGAAATAATCAAATTAGTCCACAGAAGGTAAACACTTGCAAACTCTCCATCGGAAATAATCAAATTAGTCCACAGTAGGTACCATCAAGGCACACATAAAGATTATAGGATAAAAACCAATGGGAAAAGAGATGGGAAAAGGATGGGAAGATAGGATAAAATTTTAAGAGATTTATTGGTTGTGCCACTTGCTTAGTCCCTCAAAACAAAAAAGTAAAGAACTTAGGCTTCTCAATAGGATACTTAGAACTAGTCATTTACGTTCTTTCCCTAAATCACCAACTTTCAAGTTTGGGTAACCTAATTTTGAGCAATTGTGCGAACTTCTTAAGAAAAGAGGGGGGGGGTAAAAGATTTTGTTAAACAGCAATTCTATTTTTCTTCATAATCTTAATGGCAAATAGACAACCACGCTACTAAAGTGCACAAATTATAGGGCGTTGCAAAAGTTGCAACAAAAGGTATCAAATATAACCCCATACCTTAATGGTAAGGTCCTCCGGAAGACCCATTTGAGTAAGAACATAATAACCAGCTTGACTCCAGTAAATATGTTCAGAATCTGCTAATAGTCTGTTGTTATCTAACTGAATCATGTTTTTCTCATCGGAAAATGATTTTCCTACCCAAAAGTAGAGAATCCTAGTCTCATCTCTGCCTACACCTCTGGTTGGCACTAAAATGGCAAAGGCGGTTTTAGAATCTAAATCACTGGTACCCAATGCAGCAATCCTTTCTAGACTGGGCCAGCGGCATACCAAAGGTTGCATTACTTTACAACTTTCTTCAACACTTTCCTCCATCCCATTTGACACATAACACCCCGAGCTTTCTCCCACAGGGCAATTTTTACCCAGTTCATCAAAATTATTTACAGTGGAGGCTTCCTTGTGATATAAGTCAGGACTAGCTACTCTGACCAGAGAAATGCTTGACTTGCACTGTTGAATTGAATGTCTACCTCCTTTAACATCATCCTTGGACTCTAAAACAATGTCTATACTATCTGAATTGCACCAAGAGAAAGTTTTCTCGTTTATCTTAGCACCCTGTTCCTGGCTGGCAAGAGAACTTGGAGGTGTATTGTTCACCCTCATATTATCAGTCACCATCGGCAGCTTCAAAGACTTTGACAAGCTACCTCTGCGCTCGGCAAGTGAAAGTGAAGATTTTTTGGATGGTGAGGAAGCTGCCGGCAAATGTTGCTGGGACATATCGACACCATAAATACTTGATAATGGTTGGGAAGAAGATTTAGATGTGAGAGACAAGTTAGATAAATTAGACAAGGTTGAAGATACTGGAAGAGAACATGAAGTTGCTGAAGGAGAATCTAGCGAGGATTCTGAAAAGTACTTTGAGTTAGTGCTAGAATCAGAAGAGATAGAATCTGGAGAGAGGTAGAGAGGCGAAGAGGAGGAAGATGATGACAGCGAAGATGAAGACGGTGATGATGAGTGCACTATCATCATAGAGTCTGAATAGACCCTGGAAAGCAATATCTTCGGTGCTGAGACAAACTCTTTCATATCACCCGGGACAAACTTCCGCCTTAACACACTCCAACTGCTTTCTCTAGCAGGAAGATGGGTTTCAAGTTCATTCTCTGATGATGCAAATGGAGGCACAAAACCCCCCTTGATAGCTTTTTGGAAAATCTCAAAATCAACATTATATGTATCTACTTTCCTCTCACCAGGGCAAATCTTAGCTCTGGATCCCCCGCGATCTCCTCCATTAGCAGATTTATCCATCAAAGGTAAATAATAAGAGAAAGCATCCCAAAAGCGAGCTGGTTCTTCGCCTTCTTTAACCACTATTATTGGTCCTTGAGCTCTTTCATACCGAACAATCTGGCAAACTGCCCCTCTCGCATCCCTTTCCATAATGGCCTCACAATTTTTACCGATCCAGACATAAATTGAAGAAGGTATGTGAACAATAAAGGCACCTCTAGAATCCAGAGCAGATGGCGAAGGGTCATTCAGCATCCTTGGGACAAGATGCAAAGGGTCATAGGGTGAGTGTGGGGCAATTCTATACATCCTCAACAATGAACTAGGGCTAAGAGGGAAGGCATGAACCCTCTTTTGGCACTGTAATAACTGGCAGGCAAAACCCATGTTGGGATCTGCAATCCCTCTTGCTGCCTTCACATACTGAAACGCGTCATCAAAACTCTGGCCCTCTCTCCACATGAGATATGCTATCACCAATGAAGTGGACCGTGAAACCCCTTGGCAGCAATGAACAAAAACCCTCCCGCCCTGTTCCCTAACATCTTCAAAATAATCGAAAACATCATATAGAATACTCGTTATATCCTCTGATGGACTATCCTGCAACCACAAAGTCCTATACACAAAATCTGCCTTGAAATACTCCGGACAAACAAAACCCACACAATTTAACACATGGGTAATCCCATTCTGCTTCAAAATCTCCCTATCTCTAGCAACAGCATCCCCACCTAGATACACGTGTTCGGCAACTTTAGAGCATTCCTTATCAAAGAAAGCAATCCTATCCTTCTTCACCAACCCACCGTTCCTATCAGGGGTCCTTTGAATTGAAGATAAATCAAGTTTCAACCTTTCACCGCTCTTGTTCCCACTCGGAGTAGGAGGCTGCGGCCACTCTCCCGAATCATCAGAACCTGCTTTTGGCCACTCGTCTAGACTTCTCCGAGCAATCGACAAAGGTGGCAAGCACGACCGTGCTTTACAATTCTGTTGAGACCGCGGAGTTAAAGGAGCAGGATACCTCCTGTTTTGCCCATTACCACTATTATTACCAGCAGGATTCCCATTCGGATCTATAACGCAATCTTTCTCTTCCGTTCCAGGGTGCTGTAGAGCAGTCCTAGAAGAGGACCAGGACGCAGAACGCCAGAAGACTTTGCGAGACCCGCCGGCAGAAGGAAGCTGGCACGGAGCCAGAGGATTATTAGAGGCATCTTCTTTGCCCACCATGCCCTCTCCGCACTCGAACAAAAAGGTTATAACGACCTAGGATTTGAACCAGACCCAGAAATCGTAAGAACCCTGTATGTCTTTGATCTTCTACTTCAATATTCAAGACTAAACATGCTGGGGTTAGCTAGATCAAGCAGGGTGTTCCAGTGATACTGCAATCAAATAATTATCAGCAAATCAACATCAAATTAATCAATAATACAAGAAACATAACACTAATCAAAGATTTAAAGAAACCCACAAATCCAAAACAAGAACCCAAAAAAAAATCTAGGGTTTTATCAGTTACTTAATGCAAAAGACCACAGAAATAGAAAGAGACAGAAATGGGAGGGATTGGATTCAAGACTTACAGTATGATGTGAAGGGTGAAGGGTGAAGGGTGAAGGCGTGTAGCGAGAGAGAGTATTGGATTTATGAGGAAAGAGCGGAGAGTTGGGGATGTTAACGAGAGAAGGAAGAGAAGGAGAAAGGAAACAGTCTTATTTCTTTTCTTTTTTTCTTTGGTTTTATTTCCAGCTGAGACCTGTAATGTTTCTTTATTTGTCGATATATATATATACACACACACTAGTTACATGACCGCACGATATCGTGAGTTATTATTTTTTATAAAAAATATATAAAAAAATTAAAATTTAAAAATATATAATTAAAGCAAAAAATTTAATATTAAAAAATTAAATCAAAAAAAATTTATTAAAAAAATAAATATAAAAATAAAAACAGCAGCTCTATAATATAATATAATAATAATAATAATAATAATAATATAATAATAATATATTGATAAGTGAAAGGCGTGGGAAAGCAATAGTGATTTCCCACGCTTTTTAGAGTATTACTAGTTATATGACCCGCGAGATGCTGCAGGTCATTTTTTTCATAAAAAATATAAAAAAACTAAAATTTAAAAGTTTTGGGTTTTTCTACAAAGTTATAACCAAAAGTCTTGGGTTTGGCTACAACGTCTGACCTAAAAGTAATATTAATAATATTAATAATAACATTAAACTTGCATGATCCAAGTTTAAGTGAGTCTGGCTGCAACACCGGACCCAAGAATATTGGATGTGGGTCTGGCTATAAGGTCATGTCATAAAAGTGTGGTAATTAAATAGATTAATTAAAAAGAAAAAAATAAAGAAAAAAACCAACAAGAAAAAAAACTAATGAAAAAAATGAAAAAAAAAATCTGAATTAATTGGGTTAACTCTTCAAACTAGGTTAACCCGTAAAACCTGGAATTCACGTCATAAAAGTTTGATAACTAAATAGAAAAAAACAATTGACAGGTTTACCCAGATTTAACTGGATTAACTCATCAAACCAAGTTAACTCGTTAAGTCCAGGATACGTATCATAAAAATCTGATAATTAAATAGAAAAAAATTTAACATCAACAAACTAAACTAAATGAAAAAAATTAATTAAAAATAAAAAAAATCCGGGTTAACTTGTCAAATCAGGTTAACCCATTAAACTCAGGATTCATATCATGAAAATCTGTAACTAAATAAAAAAATTTAACATTAAAAAATTAAATTAAACAAAAAAAATTGTTAAAAAAACAAAAAAAATTAAAAACGAAAAAAATAAAGACAATTGTATAATATAATATAATATATTAATAAGTGAAAATATGGTAATAATAATTATGATATAATATAATAATTATAATAATATGATATACTAATAAGTGGAAAGGGTGGGGAAGCTACAGTGCTTTCCCCACGCTTCTTAGAGTATTACTTAACTAGAAACGTGGTCCGTGCTATGTTGTTGGTTAATTTTTTTGTATAAAAAATATCAAAAAAAGTTAAAATCTAAGAGTGTTAGGTTTTTCTACAAAATTATACTTAAGAGCATTGGGTCTGTTTGTTACTCCTGACCCAAAAGTTATATTTATAATATTAATAATGATATTAAACTTGCATGACCCAAGTTTAAGTGAGTTTGGTTTCAACATCAAACCCGGAACCTTAGATGTGAGTCTACTTGTAAGGTCTTGTTATAAAAATATTATAATTAAAAAACAAAAAAAATAATATTACAGAATGAAATTAAAAAAAAAGATTAATTGAAAAGAAAAAAACAATAAAACAAAGAATTATTCTGATGAATAGTGCTTTGCAAGGAGGGGTACAGTAAAATCCTCTTATAAGATCACAATAATCTAATGAACAGTAAATAAAACAAATCATAAAGTTTAATTCTTAATCAAGTCGATATTAAAAGATGAAATTAAAAAAAAAATTACTTAAGAAAAAGAAAAAAAAATTGAATCAACTGATTTAACTCGTCAAACCTGGGATTCGTGTTATGAAATTGAAAGAAAAAAGATTGTTGTCTTTTAGTTATAGTTAATTACAATATTTAAAGAAGAAAATTTGGAAGAAAAAAACTAATAAAGAAAAAGAAAAAAAAATCTGAATCAACTGGGTTAGCCTACCAAATCAGGTTAACTCATCAAACCTGGGATTCGTATCATGAGAGTGTGATTACTAAATAGGAAAAAATTAACATTAATAAACTAAAGTGAAAAAAAAAGATTAATTAACAAGAAAAAAAAGGAAAAAAAAACCTAGAGGAAGAAAAAAAACTAATGAAGAAAAGGAAAAAAAATCTGAATTAACTGGATTAACCCATCAAACCAGGTTAATCCGTTAAACCCGAGATCCATGTCATGAAAGTTTGATAACTAAATAGAAAAAAAAACTTAATATTAACAAACTAAGTTTTTAAAAAATAATAATTAAAAAGCAAAAAGCAAAAAAAAAACAAAAATATTAAACAAAAAAATATATTAATTTAAAAAAAACAAAGAAAGAAAAGCCTACATGAAGAAAAAAACTAATGAAGAAAAAAAAACTGAATTAACTGTGTTAACTCGTTAAATTTGGGATTCGTGTCATGAAAATTTGATAACTAAATAGAAAAAAATTTAACATTAACCAAAAAAATTAAACAAAAAAATATTCATTAAAAAAAAGAGAAAAAAACAGCTTAAAAAAACAAAGCAAAAAGAAAAAAAAAAAAAAAGACAGCTCTGCGTTTTACTGTGGACTGCATTCGAAAAAATTAATTAAAAAAAAACCAGAAAAAAAATCCGGGTTAACCCATCAAACTCAGAACCTGTGTCATGAAAGTTTGATAACTAAATAAAAAAAAATTTAACATTAACTAAAATAATTAAACAAAAAAATATTCATTAAAAAAAACAAAGAAAAAAAAAAGCTTAAAAAAAAAGAAAAAAAATAAAGAAGCTGCCCAGCGTTTACTGTGGATTGCACTATACTGTCCACAGTAAAACCCTGAGCAATTTTCAAAAAGGAAAAAAAACAGCTTAGCGTTTCACTGTGAACTGCACTCGAGAAAATTAATTAAAAAAAATCAGAAAAAAAATCCGGGTTAACCTGTCAAACCCAGAACCTGTGTCATGAAATTTTAATAACTAAATAAAAAAATAACATTAACAAAAAAAATTAAACAAAAAAATATTCATTAAAAAAAGAAGAAAAAAACAGCTTAAAAAAAGCAAAAAAGAAAAGCAAAACATCTAAAAAAAAGTAGCTGCTCAGCGTTTTACTGTGGACTGCACTGTGCAATCCACAATGTTTTGTCATGAAAGTTTGATAACTAAATAAACAAATTTAATATTAACAAAAATAATTAAACAAAAAAATATTCATTAAAAAATAAAAATAAAAACATCTTAAAAAAAGCAAAAAAGAAAAAAAAAAAGAAATTGCTCAGCGTTTTACTATGGACTGCATAGTGCAGTCCATAGTAAAACATTGAGCAATTTTCAAAAAGAAAAGAAAAAAAAGGGCTCAGCGTTTCACTGTGGACTGCACCCAAAAAAATTAATTAAAAAGAAAACTAGAAAAAAAATTCCGGGTTAACCTGTCAAATCCAAAATCTGTGTCATGAAATTTTAATAACTAAATAAAAAAAATTAAATAAAAAAATATACATTAAAACAAAAACAGTTCGAAAAACAAAAAAAAAATACTAATTCATTTATATATATATATATATATATATATATATATATATATATATATATATATATATATATAGAGAGAGAGAGAGAGAGAGAGAGAGAGGGGGGGGGGGCATTAGCATTCGTTTCTTCTCTTTACTTTTTTTTTATTCACGATATGACGATACCAACTTACCAAGAGCCAGAAAGTTTATCGTGATTCTAGAAAATTTTAGATTTTTTTTTAATTTTAAATTATTTTTTTATTTTAATATGTTAATATTAAAAATAAAAAATATTATTTTAATATATTTCTAAATAAAAAAAATTTAAAAGGTAATTTTTATTTCACTAGCATTAACATTTTTTTTCTTCTCTTTGCTTTTTTTTTATTCACAATATAACATATCTGGAAGTATGATTAAACTATATTTGTAGAAAATTTTGATATTTTTTTATTTTTTATTTTAATATATTGATATTAAAAAATAAAAATATTATTTTAATATAATTCTCAAAAACAAAAACTTCAAAATACAATTTTTACTCAGCTCTCAAACACCCCTAAGTTCAATACCAGCCAGCCAGCATTTTTTATGGTCTATTACCATCCATGATTTATGATCTATTACCATCAATAATAAACATTTTAAAAAAATATAAATCATTTGATGATAGTTGTTGTTTGGATCCATCAATCTTGCTAGTAATTTATTTTATTTGAAAATTTTGTCTATGATGATGTTTGGGGGTGAATATTGTTTTTTCTTAGGTGATTAATTTGATTTTAAGGATAAAAATAACAATAATTATTATTGATATAATTATATTAGAATTCACGAGTGCTTATATATATATATATATATATATATATATATATATATATATATATATATCACATATTTTTATATTTAAAACACGATTGCGCGCCACAAATTTAATAATGATGTTTATTTAACTAATTACTGTATAAGTACTGAAATTAAAAAAATAAAAATGAATGAACTTAACAATTATATCGTGTAATTAGTAAATTACTTTCC
>Ga0325411_1006752_pt1 | contig 12563 bp, 6 predicted proteins | sample PopdelMetagenome_13_FD_206181 | JGI IMG/M metagenome (GOLD analysis project Ga0325411, IMG submission 206181) | Populus deltoides microbial communities from Bellville, Georgia, United States - Xylem-PdIQD-R4 | ecosystem: Host-associated > Plants > Phyllosphere > Stem > Wood/Secondary xylem... | reverse complement strand
ATTGATAACATATACATCTAATTTAATAAATTATTGATCAACGTTTCTATTAGAGAGTTCAACCTTGTTTAAGAATTTATAGTTTCATTTTAAAATTATTTCTGAAAATGGCACCAAAATAATTTTATTTCTGAAAATGGCACCAAAATAATTTTAATGATGACATAATCATAAATTTTAGTCCTGCTATCCATATATATTCTTTTAATCAAATTAAAAGGTTAGCTCTTTTTGGCTTAGATTGTTTTATTGTTATTTTTTTAATTGATTTATTTTTTTATTTTATTTTTTAATATTGGGTTGGTTGAAAATTAGATTTTATAATTTTATTTATTTATTTTTTATTGTGTTATCTTGATATTATGATCTGTGTTATAAGTTTGACAAGTAAACCTGAGTTGACTCATATAGTTTTTTTTGTTTTTTAATTTAATATTTCTTTTCAAGTTTATCCTTTAATATTGTATTGATTAAGAATTGACATTTTATAATTAATTTTGACTTACTTTTTATAGTGTTTTATGTTTTCATGACTTGAGTCGTTAATTTAATAGATTAACCTAAATCAATTCAACATGTCACCATCTAAAATTTTTTTTAAATATGTCACCTAGTCAATCTTTAAAAAAGATGTCTAATTTGCATTATATTTTGATTTCATAATTAAATTATTTCTTGAAAATGCATTGGCAATGCTTTGATATTTTTTCAAGTTAAAAAATAATAATTTGACCACAACACAACACATGCTATTAATCTAATTATTTACTATTTACAAGAGATATGTAAATAAAAAACAATACTAACATGAAATTCTTAGTATATATTTGGTATTATGATAATTTTTATAGTTGCGGTTAAAAAATATTTTTAGTTATGTTTTTTAAAAAGTATTTAAAAAAACATGTATTTAATCAAAATTATTATAAGATAAATTTTTACATGTAAAATAAATTAAAAATCAATCATCATAAATTAAAAATAGCTCATTTTAGCTTCTACAAAACTAGAATTTAAAATATAATTATACATAAGATCCATTATAAAATGCATAAACCATTTAACTAAACAAATAATTTTTTTCATGGATGTGCAAAAAAACAAAACAAAAACTATCACATTACAGCATGTTCTCTTAGCTAACAATTAGATTTTTGACAAGATTCGAGCTATGTGACAGGATTGAAGGTTCATAGGCGGTGACGAGATTATGTTTTACTTCCATGGCCAGGAGGACAAGAATTTCTTCCTAGAGCATCCTGAAAAACAAGCTGACAGTACAGGAATAACAGTAACTTCATTATGTTTCGAACCCATGTCAAATCTCATCCTAAAAAACAATTCCAAGCAAATTCCCAAATTTTCCCGGCGAGAAAACCCAAAAACCAAGGAATTCCAGGAGAACAAGTCTTACTCATGCAATTCATCGAACAACTTAAGTGCATCTTTTGTGCGTACCAATGTAACATAACCAGCCAACACTTGATCACCTATGAATCCATGATTATAATTCACAGACTTGATTGCCGAAGTAGTTAATGTTATGCTTGGTTGTAGACTCCCTCGTTTCACTACATAACAATTAACAACCCCTTTGTATAATTTAGGCCCCTACTCATATTATAGGGTCCTGCAAGGGATCGTAAGACACTCGAGCATCCTCGTGAGGGGAAACCCAAACCCATTAGTCGCTCTAAACAAATCTGTCATACTTGAAAATCTACTGTACTAAGAAAAGTGGCTAACCTTAAACTGAATTCGCTCAACAGATTCTAGCAAATCCTTACTGAAATCCTCCAAACGCAAGCGACTAGTTTTTATGGTGATTTTGGAGTGGTTTTCGTTGGCCATCCTTTCAACTTTTCAATGGCAGTCTCTCTCATCTGAAGTCGCTTAATGGTGGTTGTCTTGATTTTTTGAAAAGTGAGAAAGTCAGGGTAGTAACAAGAAGCTCTCGGAATGCATTTGAAGCCGCCCTATAATCTTCAACCACCTGCCCACTATGTCGACAAATTCGCTTTCGTATCTTGAGGAAAGTTTTGCTTCCTCAGCCAGGCAGGATTGTTTTAGAAAGCTGACAGTACTTTGCTTACATTGTTCTACTTACATGTCAGAGTTTTAAATCTTTCTAGGATGTAATACCACGAGTTCTTAGGTAGCCGACTAGCAAGAGGAAGCCTGGAGATCAGAACTGTAACCCTAGGGAATGACAATCCTTTCTGAAGTTTGGTTTCGCGCCTTCTCTTCTATATTGATAAAAATGGGCTTCTCTGAGGTCTAGCCTTGGTCTTTGCTTGCTGTAATATTAGGTTGAGAAAATAGCAGAAAGGGATGCCTTTCACCAAATGAGTTAATACTTATTATAGATAAGTTTCAAAAAGTTCAAAGCAAATCACTTAGTTGAACATTTTCTATCTCTGCCACGAGAGCAAGATGATCCAAATCCTGAGGGTAATGATACGATTTCTCTAGACAAAAAGAACTGGATAAATTGATAAAAGGGAAGAGATTAAAATGGAAGCATAAAAAGATTACCTGGTTTAATGATTATACGTTCGTCAATAGGTTGTTTGTTCAGCTAAGGTTTTAACAGACAACAAGCGAGACAGAAACTCTTTACACATCCACGTATCTTACCAGAATTCTCGCTTGCTTTGAAGTTACTAATTGGTTGTAATTTATTCACCACCCGACGGCCTCGATTTAAATCAATGAATTGCTCTCCATTAAAATGTACTAGAGACGTCAGCTTTCGATTGTGTTTGCAGTCTTCTTGCATGCACAGTGCACATTTAGAAAAGTGAGGTTGCAGGTGGCTTCAACAGCATTGCAATTTCTATGGGGGCGCTCACCAACCATTCTAACAAAAAATGATCTCAATTCCATTCCTTTAGTTAAGAAAAAAAAAAGTGTGTTGCAGAGAACAAAACTCTGATAAGTGATTTGAGAGCCGAACAACCCCAGAAAAGCCCAAAGACTAGTACTAGTCTTCCAGGAGGGAGAAATCGAAGGAGACCCTAAAAATTAAATGGTGTGCTTAATTTGTAATCAGGACAGCAGTAGAGACAAAAATTGGGCACATTAGGACATCCAAAGGGAAATGTGCCATTACCAAAAATGAATTCGTCACCACAAGTGATGGTACAATATGATTTGGTTCTTAGAGTGAAGAAATAGCGTTAGTTCAGTGGTATAACCATCCAAGGTGGTGGCAAGTCCATTTCTCTGTAAAGACTTGAAAAGCATCCGTGAAAAACAAAACTGAATATCAGTTTTGTTTTTCTTTAGGGTGTGGAGAGGATATCCAGCTGCACCCTGAATTCCTTACTAGACAGCAATTTAGGTTATGTAAAATCATCCTTTATAGATATTGAGCTTGTATTCTTTCTCTATTCTGTTCCCACCATGACTTCGCGTGCACTTCTCCGAATTGTTCTCGGCTGTGAACATCAAATAGAAAGACAAAATGTCAACGAAATATAATCGCTATGTAAGATAGAGCCATCAAACTTGGTTAACAAGAAGTATACCGCCATCCAATGAAAACAAAATCATACCGCCAGCTAAAAAGGAAAGGCAGAAGAACATTTTTCATATGAAAATAGTTTTGATTTTAACAAGCAATAAATCCATTTTTAAATCTTATTTTTCATGTTGTATATGCTTCTGGTGGTGCTCATGTAAGTGAAGTTTTCCTTCAATAGTTTCAGCCACCAAAAAAGATGCAGCATGAGATGTGAATAATCAAGGATTTCCATTACCTGAATCTGACACGCCTGAGCTCCCTAGTGCCATCGGCTAATTGTCTGATAGTGATGTAAACCCCTGGTTCATCTTGCTCAACCCATTCTGCCTCCACGTCGCTGGCATTGCTAACTGAAATAGAAGGCTCATCCCTCGATGATGTTGTTGTCCGTGATGCATCTATTGAAGATGCCTCGCCTTTTGGTCCCATATAGCCACTTGAACCAGGGTGGTAGCGCTGGTTGCCACCTTGATCCATAGTGTCAGGTGGGAAATAGCCTTTACTTCCAGAAGGTTTATAGTAGTTTCTTGGAGTAAACGATGGAGCCATAGGGCTTTCCCTTGCAGATTCCATCCTTGAGTAGGAAGAATCTCTTTGCTGATTTAAAAAACAATTATCTGTCAGTAAAATTTTCATGATGTGGAGTTTTTTTTTAAGATAACGAGGAGTTTCAATAGATAGAAGTAGTGGTGTGAAAAAACAAAAGGATATTTTCTTAGTTGGATAAAAAGAAGAGGGAAAGCATGAAACAGGCATTTGTTGCAATAACGTGTCCAAAACTATCTTTCAATTTAAGTTCTGGAATGACATTTATTTTCCAACGTCGTATCAGCTGTTTCAAGTTGATAGCAATGAGGAGGAAAGTCTCATGAATACATAATAAGCTCATTAAAGCTTTACAAGGAAGGTAAAGGAAATGTCAACCTTCAGTGCTTTGGAATGGTAAAGGCTTAAACATGATTATGTAAAAACATTCCATGATCAAATAAACAGGAATGGATTCGTTTTGACTCAAAACCTTGATATACTATTTCTAGAGAATCTTTTAAGCAGCAAGATAAGATAGAAGAGATTTACCTCATCCTCGCACCTTGGGGGAGTGTGAAGTGCTTGCTGATTAAATCTCTGGACATTATAGAGCTCCATGATTCTGTCATAGTTCTCGCCCCACCATCGCTGAGCTTGCCATTTATTAAACATCTCTCGGCTTCAAAACCCAAATGCCTGAGTAATGTCAGTTTGCGCTTACACAAGCCAACTTAAGCTATTGTAATTTCTTTTCTGTTCACTTGCAAAACCCTATTACAAGGATTCTCTAATTTTTGTGTGGTTCATTTTTATCTGTTTGGAGCTGAAAGACAGATTGTTAAAGATAACTGAAACACACCTGAAGCGAATACGCTTTAGATCATTTCCTCCATTAGGGAGAGACAAAAAAGTAATGTGAACGCCTGGCTCCACCTGCGCCATCCATTCCTTGGGCTCATCATCATTCTCCAGCACCACATCACAAGACTGTGCTGAGATAGACTCTGCTCGTCCAGGGGTCCGGTCACCACCGTACAATGAAGTAAATCTAGATTCAGCTCTGGCACCTCGATGGTGACTGGGAGTGGTAAAATCCCATGCAGGGGTTGAGCTTGAGCTTCCACCTCCAAAATAGGGGTATGGAACCCCTTCTGAAGCTGCATCGAAGTCAGGGTAAGGTCGCTGTCCTTTCTTGTAGCTGCTGGGACTTGTGCAGGGCTTGCATTGCTTATAAGCACCAGACATTTTCAGTGCCATATCCTTGATCTGAACATTATTGAAATGCATGGTTGATTAGAATTGCAAAAGAACTATATCATTCTATAAAAGAAATTGAAATATTTGGAAGTTGCGCAATAAAGTTTCAATACAGAAATAAAAATTGCGATGGAACAAAACTTAAGGGAGGTAACGAAAAGGATGGGCAATTTAAAATCATTTTATATTTTAATATGTTTGCTGCACATAGATAAATCCTGAATATAACTCTGCCTAAAGAAAGCACCAGGTTGCTTTGTATAGACAGTCATAAAATGCTAAGATAATGATGCATCTGCACAGATACTCTAAAACATTTGGCAAAAGATCAGAATAAAAACAGACACATCAGAGGGGTTGAATCTGATTTGCAGATATAGTAGCTGGTGCCTGTTTCTGTTGTGAACATTGAGTCTCAGGAAAGACATAACAGAAAGTCCCTTGTGAAACCAATTAACCATGCCAGCAATTAGTCGGCAATTTCATCAGAGAAGAAATGAAATCCTAAGGTATTGCTACTCCTTACGGTAAAAAGTCTAATGCCTCAATATAAATGGCAGCAAAAGACCTTTCTGCCTACTTAGCACAATCAAGGACACTAACGCGCATATATATATATATACACACATCTGTGTGTGTGTGTTCCTGTTCGTTGAAATAGATATTATATTTGGCGGTGCAAGATTTGATGTTGCAACTTATGGTGGCCAAAGCAACCATGAAGGAGCAATTTGCAAGCAAGCCTACAGCAATTATTTCTCATTTGAACAAGGTGCCTTCGTTGCAAAATGAAGTATATTGCCCATCACAGAAGATGCCTGCAAAGGGGACGCTGAACCATCTCATTGGATGAATAAACGTTAACTGGCCTGTACTTGTGGATAGGAGGCAGACACGGGCAGAAAGCGGAAAACGGAGTTTTTACACACAAAAAAATCTGCAGTGGTGAATACTGCAAGGTAAGAACAGGAGCCAACTCTAATGGTCTTGCACAATCTGAAATGATTATGTACTTTTGTGCTGCACACTAATGGACGCTGGCCTCATTTCACTGCCCATTAACAGAGCAGGCAGATTCTTCCTTTATCCATACTATTATATGATATATATATCCAACTTTTGAGTTACAGTGGAACGACAAGAATTCAATGGTGGGTCAGATCAAAGACATCCAAGTGTCTTTTCGTAAATATCATCAATCTTTTCCTAGAGATCCCCACTGCTGCTCAATGTGGGAAAATATGCTGGTTATTATGCTGTCTTTCATTTTCGTATTCCATGGCAAACATGACCAGTACAATGTCATGGGTATTTTAAAAAATTTAACTTCATCGTTCAGAGAGCATTTCAGGTTTTTTTTCAAAAAAAAGAACTTGAAAGTGTGTTAGCAGTGGGTCAACCCAAAATTCCTAGAATCATTTGACTTCTAAACTAGAACTAGAATATCATCTGCTAGTACAAAAGGTCTCAACAAGAACCCAATGGTATGAGCTAGCCTCTTATATTATTATACTACTAGATGGATTAGTGGTGAGAGTGATGTCACCGCTCCCAAGCTATAAAACGTGGTCCGATGGGGTAGCTCCCGCTCTAAACAAAGCCTTACATTACAGTCCTGTGAGATTCTCTATGAGAGACTGGGCGATGTTGTCATTTTACTGAAACAATGCTTTAGAGTTTTCAGTTCTGACAGCTGCTGTGGAGGAGGTACAAGGTCTGCAGAGGTTCAACCAGCCCATAGCTCCATAAAGTGGAATAGGGTTTTACAGTTATGAAAATCTGCTTTAATAATAATAATAATAATAATGGCAGTCTTATTGGAAATAATTTGCCAAATTCAAATTTTTTTAAAAAAAAAAAGAGGAGCGAGAAAGAGAGGAACTGGAAGGGTGTGTCTCCACGTCAGCAAGCAATATTTATATTTTACTATACCTAAAATACTAAATTTTGATAGCATGAGGAGACCGTAGACAGCCACGTGTAAACGTGAAAGATGCCAAAAAAAAAAAAGAAGGAAAAGATGGTCCCTTCCCCTTCTCACACTTGGACCCCACTATATCAATCACAACTTATAATATTGTTTCTTTACGTAAATAAGGAAAAGAGAAAATAAAAGCAAGCACATGAGACACCATCTATAGAGTGTGAAAGTCTATAATTATTATAATTATAAACTATGGTTTTTGACTTACACAATTTGTATCTTATGATTACTTTAATTATGTAGTTAATGAAAAGTTTCAAGTTATAAATCTTTATCGATTGAGAACGTAGTTCAATTCGTGTTTTCAAAAATTTTAAATTTTTTTCTTTAAATTAATATATTTTTTAGTATTTTTAAATTATTTTAATATGTTAATATCAAAAATAATTTCTAAAAATAAAAATATATATTATTTTAATATATTTCTAAATAAAAAATATTTAAAAAAATAATAACAATTACACGTTTAAAAATACCATAAATAGCTATTGACATCTAATACTAAACCTATTATTTCGTTTTTTTTTTTTGTTTTCATGTATGTTAGTGGAAATTGATTTTAGAAAACCAAAACTAATTAAGGAATTTTTTTGGGAATGTTGTAAAAGTTATATTAAAATAATATTTTTTATTTTTTTAAAATTTATTTTTAATATTAAAATATTTAAAAAAATAATTTAAAACAAAAAATTTAAAAATTATTAAATTCATTGTTAGATTACAATGTCAAAACCGACATTAAACTACAGACCTCAAACTACGGAAGACAACATTGAAACTTTTAAAAACCAGAGAAAGAACATTGGAAAATCTTAAATTGTAGGAACATAGGTGGGAAATCGGTGAATTTATAGAGATAAAAATGAAATTTAGCGTTTAAAATAATAATGTTGAGGAAAGGGATAAGAGTAATTTGAACCTGTGAAGTGAGGCTTTTGACGGCTTCTTTTGTACTTGGGGTGCCACTTCCACGCGCTCCTCCTTCTTCTCCTCGTCCATCCTCCGCCGCTGGCTTGGTGCACGCTATGCACGTAAACATCTTCTCTCCTCTTTAGCTTTTATTTTTTGTTCTCAACCCTGCAAATGATATAATATTCACTTGTTATTATGCTGACAATGATTTCTAAATCTATCGCCTTTGTTTCTTGCTTTATTACTGTTTTCAGAAACAAAGTGAAAATGATGTTGGCAATGCGTTTGACCAGAATCTTTAATAAAAATCACAGATTTACAGCATGTGATCATCAAATCAACATCAACTGTAGCTGCATTTTTTAACATCAGTGGTTTTTAACTATTTCACATGGCAGTTTCCTTCCACCTTCAATAGCAAAAATCTACAGATTTCGTCTACGGCAACTGGCAAGACTCCAAGTGGGTGTGTGAGCTACTCTGTCCAAGAAAGACAGTGGTATTTGATTGGATAGAGCAACAGTCAAATTACCATTACAGCCATGAAGGGGGGGGGGGGGGAGTTGTGTGAAGGGAATATGAGGTCAAATTGATCAGATATTAGAACATTCTTATATCCATATTTGAAGAAGCACACTTGCCTTATATGGGCCCTAACTTCAGTATATATTACTGCATATGTTACTATTTATTTAAGGAGAGGCGGATAGGGAAAAAATAAAAAGAAAAGGACCGCCGGGTTTAAGACCAAAAAAGAAAAAACAAAGAGAAACACACAAACCATTGCAATCCGAATGAATTAGATACCCAGAAACCAAAGGGAAAAACGACAAACTAATCATGGAGACTTGCAAATCAAATGAAGTGAAGAAAGAATTTAAAGATTTGATTTTTGTTCTCAAGTTTTAAGGAAAACGATGCGTTTTTGGGGGGGAGGACAAAAGGCCAAAAAGATAAAGGGAGGCTCGGGATCGGAGAAACTAAAACAAAATAGAAAGAAGGAAAATGTTGGGATAAAACAGTGAGTCAAGAATGGACAAGGAAAACAAAATGGGGACATAGCCCCATTTGAAAGTGGTCTAATCTAATAAAGAATCAAGTTTGTGTATGACGAAGTTTCTGACATGCCCTTTTTTCAAAAAAAAAAAAAACCAGAGAGCAGTGAATCATATGAACTAGACAGCAACGCCCATCGATAATATATATAATCTCTGAGAGATCAAAAGAAAAACTCAAAAAGCAATATGAAGGGTCGATCAACTCGTGCAGAAGAGATTGATAAAAAGAAAAAGAAAACCAAAAAGAAATGTAGTGTGTGGGAATGATGAAAGCGGTAGTTGAATAGACAGGGAGACATGGAATATTTAAGAAGGGAAGAGTGAGCTACGTCGATATTTGTTTCCATGCCCTCATAAAACATGAGAAAGAAAAAAAAATAAAAAATAGAAATGAAGAACTGCATCGTTATTATTCTGAAAACGACTTACCCAAAGCAAGATGACCCTCCCCCCGAAAAATAAAACACTCAACTGCTGCTGCTGTTGTTCTTAGCTGTCTACTTTATACAAGTACTGGTCTTCATAAATCCTGATCAGTGCTTTTGTTCCCGGATAGATATAATACTCTTGCTTTCTTTCAAATCTATCTCTGTTACTCTCAGCTCCTTTCAAATTTCACCATACAAACTGCAATAAAACAACATTAAATCAGTCAAATTCTATACTACCTAACGAAAAACAAATAGCACAGAAAGAGAAAAAAGTATATACGACAAGCAAAGCCACATGGAAATGGTTCTTGAAGAATAATAGCAGCACGATTGGAGATTTCTTCTAGGACTAAAATGGATGGGTTTGAGTCTAAATCACCAAAAAAGCAAGCAACTTACAGAGAGAGAGAGACAAGAAATACAAATAGTAAAGTCGTGCTCTGTTTGGTTGCTAAGAAAGTTCAAAACGAAAAACCAAAAAAAGGAAATTATGAGGAATTAAAAGACATCCAACTACTCGATGATGAAACTACTTGCTCAGAATATACGAATCAAAAATCTTTAAAACGAGGTAAGGAAATAAAAAAATAAAAATGCTATGCTTTTGGTAGTGGACCAGTGAAGGAAAAAAACCCAGACAAAAACGAAATAAAAACTCTTACCTTCATCAACCTCTTATCTCACAAGAACCAATTTTCTGTTGTTTGTGAGAGTTAGCAGCTGCTCCTCCACGTTCTTGCAAATGAGATAGACAAAACCAATATAGAAAACAGCAATCTTTTTGGCTCACCTTGAATCTCTTCCCTTTTTAACAGATTACAAAGAGATAGCATAAAATCCTTGTAATCAATTTTCTATTCACTGCCACCACCCGTAATCCCTCTAATTTCGCTGATGATTTAGTGTTAACTCAAAAAAAAAAAAGCACTCTTTCTTGCTATATAATCATAGCTGGGTTGCTTGCTAGAAGAGTGAAATGATATATCGGCGAAATGTATCGGATTTGGAGCTTCCCTCCCGGATTTAGTACGTTTCAACTAATCTTTCGTGAGTATTCAAAATGAGAAACTTACAGGCAAGGGAAAGGAACAATTGGGAATCCTCGTATTTATAGAAGAGAGACGCGACTTGACGCCGTCAAATTCCGACGTTACCCAACGGTTAAGGTGTATCCACGGAGGACAATGAGTTACTTTTGTGTCGTTGAATAAAAAAAAAACAACTTAAACTTGTTGACCATCACGATAAAATTCCTTTTTTCTTTTCTAGTTTTTTTTTTTTTTTTTTTTTTATGAAGGATCAAATTCTTTTAGCAGTTGTAGACTACAAAAATTTACGCACTTCATGATTCCACAAGCTTTGTCGTAGTACCTTAATAAATATAAAAAAATAAATATATTTTTAACTAAAAATTAATAATTTTAAAATGAATTTTTATATTTTCAAGCACATTTTTTTTTATTATTTATGAGATAATAATCAAACACTAACATAAATATAGACCCAAGAATATCATTTTATTATATTAAAAAAAGAAAAATTAATTGGTTAAATTTTTTATTTAATAATAATAGATATATTTAAATTAATTTATATTCCAATCCAAACTAAATTTTTTTAAATGAAAATATAATATAATTACTATGACTTGAAATTTTTTAAAATGTTATCATCAATATCCTAATTATAAACACGAATGAATATACAATTGCAATAATTTTATTTATGTTATAAAGCACTATGTAAAATAGTTTGGTCTATTTCTATTTAGATCATATGATAGATATAACTGTAATCGGTAAATAAAATAGTTAAGTAACTGTTTAGAAACAAAATAATACTCCAATTCATAAAAAAAAAAATCAAAAAAAGGGAAATTGGAACTTACTTTTTAGATGCAATATTTTTTTCATCTTGAAAAATTAAAAAAAAATTCTAGTTTTTTAAAATATATTGAGTATGAAAAACGCATTTTAAAGATTCTCTATAGTTTTTCAATATAAATTTTTCACATTATTTTCAAATGAAAAAAAAACATGATCAATACACTTTCTTTATTTATATACAAGTAATTTTATCAATAAAATTTTTATATATATATTTAGTTGGTTTCATAAATTTAATAGAAAAATTATATATTTTCTCATATTTAGTTAAATTTACTTTTTTATTATAAATCTAACATAAAAATTAGTTAACAATATAAAATTTTCATTATAATTTCTAATTTAAATAAAATAGAATTAATATTATATAATTATATTTTCACAAATATAAAATATTCAGAAATTATGCTTTTGATTTTTATAAAAAAAAAAAACAATAGTTGTAGTTTTATTGTATTTCTTATTATAAAAATTCTTTTTTTATTAGCAAATGAATACATCTTTCAAGTTTTTATTTAAAAACTTGAAAAAGGAAAAAAAACTGTTTAAACACACAATAAGTTCCTTTAAAAAATATATTTTAAGAGAGAGAAATTATGATTAAGGAAATGGTTTTGGTAAATGAGGACATGCGAGGCCCGCATGTCTAGCTGATGTGAGGAGAGGGGATCTCTTACGTATGGTATCTAGCTTAGGTGGCATGGTGCGATTAGTTGGAAACCATGAAACGCTCGAAGAGAGAGATTGTAAGGCTGGGATTTGATCGTGAGATATTTGCAGGATGAGGAACCATGACTCTTTCGGTAACTTACCGCATTTTAAAAAATATTTTAGTAAAATAACATAGTTACAAAATATATATATATATATATTCAAGAATCTAATATATTTGATCACAGATAATATTTGTGATTTTTTTAACAGCAGCATTCTGGGATAATTTTTTCTTAACTCCCTGCCTAAAAAATTAACAATTCTTAT
>Ga0325411_1006747_pt1 | contig 12565 bp, 4 predicted proteins | sample PopdelMetagenome_13_FD_206181 | JGI IMG/M metagenome (GOLD analysis project Ga0325411, IMG submission 206181) | Populus deltoides microbial communities from Bellville, Georgia, United States - Xylem-PdIQD-R4 | ecosystem: Host-associated > Plants > Phyllosphere > Stem > Wood/Secondary xylem... | reverse complement strand
GTTTCGTTAATGGGCAATAAACTAGCAGAACTTCCTGAAGGATTGGTGTGTCCACAGCTCAAAGTTCTATTGTTAGGACTGGATGATGGTTTGAATGTTCCAGAGAGGTTTTTTGAAGGGATGAAAGCAATTGAAGTTTTGTCTCTAGAGGGAGGGTGTTTGTCATTGCAATCACTTCAATTCTCAACGAACCTTCAATCGTTGCTGTTGATCGCGTGTAAATGCAAGGACCTTATTTGGCTGAGAAAGCTGCAAAGACTTCAGATTCTTGGTTTCATTTGGTGCGGCTCCGTTGAAGAATTACCTGATGAAATTGGGGAGCTCAAGGAGTTGAGGTTGTTGGATGTTACAGGTTGTGAATTGCTAAGAAGGATTCCTGTGAATTTGATTGGAAGGTTGAAGAAGTTAGAAGAGCTGTTGATCGGGGATAAGAGCTTCAACAGATGGTATGTTGTTGGATGTGACAGCACAGAAGGAATGAATGCAAGCCTAACAGAACTAAATTCGCTGTCTCATTTAGCTGTATTATCATTGAAGATACCGAAGGTTGAATGCATTCCCAGAGATTTTGTTTTTCCCAGGTTGCTCAAATATGATATAGTGTTAGGGGATTATTATTATTCAGAAAGAGTATACCCAACCTCGACAAGATTATATTTGGGTGATATCAGCGCCACATCCTTGAATGCAAAGACATTTGAGCAGTTGTTTCCTACCGTGTCTCATATTTGTTTTTGGAGAGTGGAGGGTTTAAGAAATATAGTATTGTCCTCTGATCAGATGAAGGACTTCTTACAAAGATTAGAACATGTAGAAGTGAAAGAATGTGGGGATATTCGCACTTTGTTTCCAGCAAAATGGGGGCAAGCTTTGAAAAATGTAATAAGTGTGGATATTAGCAACTGCAAATCATTGGAAGAGGTATTTGAATTGGATGAAGGAATTAACGAAGAGAAGGAGCTGCGGCTGCTGTCATCTTTAACAAGGTTAAAGCTGTCCTATTTACCTGAGCTGAAATGTATATGGAAGGGGTCCACCAGACATGTCAGCCTCCAAAGTCTTATTCATCTGAAGTTGTGGTCTCTTCACGAACTGACATTTATCTTCACACCGTCACTCGCTCAAAGTCTTATTCATCTGGAAACACTTGAGATATTCGGTTGCCATGGATTGAAGCGTCTTATCAGAGAGAAGGATGACGAAGGGGAAATAATTCCAGAGTCTCTTGGCTTCCCAAAATTAAAAAAACTCTCTATAAGATTCTGTCATAAACTTGAATATGTCTTCCCCGTCTCCGTGTCTCCAAGTTTTCAGAACCTGGAAGAGATGGAGATTGGTTTTAATGACAATTTAAAGCAAGTATTCTACAGTGGAGAAGGAGATGACATCATCGTCAAGTCTAATATTGATGATCATGCTTCACCTGTCAATGTTGAGAAGGAGATGGTGCTCCCTAATCTGGAGCGGCTGATTCTAGATAGATTACCAAGCATTGTCTACTTCAGTCATGGATGTTATGATTTCATATTCCCTTGTTTGAGGAGGTTGGAGGTGCGTCAATGTCCAAAGCTGACCACAAAATTTGCTACTACATCAAATGGTTCAATGAGTGCTCAATCAGAGGTGCTGCATATTTGACATGATTTCTTGCCTCTCTTTTAGTGTTTTCCTCCATAATAAGACTTACAAGTTAGAATGTGTATGCCATGCTTGAATTGGTTTTGCAGGTATCTCAAGTAGCTGAGGGTTCCAGCACTGGTTGCTTCGTGCCAACCAGCACTTGAAGAACGTGGACCCGGGAAAATGGGTGGCAAAAGGAAAGAGGAAAGAGGAAGAGGAAGATGATGGGGTCGAAGGAAAATGGGTTGCACTTGTAATTAATTCTTGCAGGTAAAATGGCTGCAACTATTTATCTTCTATCCTTGTTTAAATGGTTGGATTAAATCAACAAATACGAGATGCCTGGATGATCTTTGTTCTTGATGTTTGGTTACCTATTTCATGATCAAGTACTCGACATTGGTGGGAAGTAATTCCAGCTGTTTCATTAGCTATAACAATTTGTCTTATTTCATGTGTTTGTTGTGTGAACTTCCAGAAATAAGGTTAATGTCATGTAATGTCATGTGTTTAGTAATTTATTGTGCGAACTTTCAGAAATAAGGGTGTCTGAACCTTCAAAAGCAAGGGCATAATGTTTACTCATTTGTGTGCTTATTGTTTAATGTGTGAATTCTCATTCTCCGCATTTTGATGTTCTATTTCTATTGCGATTTTTTTATGTGGTTAACTTGTTATTGTGCGTATCGTACAATAATATGGTCTCTACATGAATATATATAAATACATGTGAATGAGTATATATATAAAGAAATCAACTTACAAATTTATTGACAGTATGAAATTCCAAGATGTAAGTAAAAGGATAAATCCTCTAGCTTTGAAAAGAATTAGTGTTAATTTGCCTTTGAGATTATAATATTTTTTTTTTCAGGTCTATTCAATTTAATATTTTTAATAATACAAATGAAAATAAACAGCAAATTTAATTTATAAATGTAACTATCCCAAAACAATGTTGAGAAGGAAGAAAGATTAGTAGAGTAAAAATAAAATAAATAAACTTTTAAAAAGCAAAGAGTTCTTAATGTTTTTTTAAAGATAACTCTATTTTAATTCAGCACAATTTTTCATTCACCATAACATAATTTTTTTTTTTTAATAGTGAACATGTGATATTAACATACGAATCATTTCAGAATATATTCCTGACGCTACTGTTTGTGTGCTTATTGTTTAATGTGTGGATTCTCATTCTCCTCATTTTGATGTTCTATTTCTATTACGGATTCTTTATGTGGTTAACTTATTATTGTGCGTATCGTACAATGATATGGTTTCTACATGAATATATATAAATACATGAATATATATCAATTTATAAAGTTATTGACAGAATATGAAATTCCAAGATGTAAGTAAAAGGATAAATCCTCTAGCTTTGAAAAGAATTAGTTTTTGCCTTTGAGATTGTAATATTTTTTTTCAGGTTTATTCAATTTAATATTTTTAATAATACAAATGAAAATAAACAGCAAATTTAATTTATAAATGTTGAGAAGGAAGAAAGATTAGTAGAATAAAAATAAAATAAATAGACTTTTAAAAAGCCAAGAGTTTTTAATGTTAAAAATATTAACATACCGGTAAGGTAAGATTATATTATAACGATCAACAAGAATGAAGAATTATACTAAATATAAAATAATAAATCAAAAGCATCAATGAAAAAAAATCATTTTTCTACTTATTTAGGCTGTCTAAAGCTAAATTACTAGATTAATTTTATCACACACAACAATTAGTCCATTAAATTTTGACTATTGTTGAAAAAACATGCTAAATACAACGTCATAAGCCAGTTGACAATAATTTGTTGTTAAAAATTGCAGTCACAATCTGGGCTATTTGGAATAGGGGAAACGAACAGGTAAGGAACAATTATTCCTTCTCGTCCTAGAGCTGTTGAAGCAGGTCTGAACTTTCTCTCTAGCTGGTCTGCTTCTCGGTTTACACCAGCACATATAGCAATCCATCCTAGTTTGCCTAAATGGGAGAAACCTCCTCCTGGTTTTATCAAATGCAATATAGATGCAGCAGTTGACAATAATCAAGAGGCTATGGGACTATGGGAGCAGTGTTGATGAGGAGGGGGCTTTGATAGTGCGTGGCTGCTGGCATGCTAATGATGTTTTTCCCAAAGTTAGCAGAGGTATTAGTGTTGAAAGGGTTTTCTTTCATCATATATATATATATTGGTATCACCCTTGAATATTAACCAAATATAACCTAAATAACCTAATTTTTTTCATTTAATTTCTGATTTTCTGAAAGCATTTGATTATTACAACATAAAATAGGATAAAAGTTGAAAAACAAAAAGCACCCACACCTACATAATAAAATTAGATTTATTTGACTTATATCTAAAATATATTAATATGAATTTCTCCCTATAAAAATATATGGAACCTGATAAAAAAACAATTTCTTCTTCAATTTTTTTAATCATGATTTGTAAATCTTGATATAAAGAAAATGAGGAATGAATTTCTCATGCCTCCAACAAGTATATGTTCAAGCCTCATTCTCAATGTGGAGGGGCGAGAGTATTAAACTTCAGGATTAAAATATTATTTGGTTATTATTTTGAGATAAAAAAATATAAAGATAATGGAAATATAAAAGTTATGTCTTTATATATTTTTTATTTTAAAAATATAAAAAAAATTAAAAAAAACTATTCCCAAAAAAAATTATTTTATGTAGCTATTCATCAAACACATTTTCATCACTCCTGTATTTATTTATTTTATTTTAAAATACTAACTAAATACAGCTTAATTTTTAAATCTGAGTTTATAAAAAAGATATGAATATCACAACATAGGATAAAAGTTTTAAAAAAAAACACTCACAACAACAACAACAACAACAACAACAACAATAATAATAATAATAATAAAAAAAACCTTTTCAAATTTGTGCTATAAATGACAAAATAAAAATAACCTCAACAAATCTAGTCCTAATTTTACATTAATCCACAAGCAAGTTGTTAATTGGTGGCTCATTCCAGACTGTCAAGTCAAGCATTTAACCTTGAACTTTTCAAATTGCATTTTCTTTTTCAATATTTTGTTCCAAATTGCATTTTCCCTTTCATTTTTTTGTACATTGATTGAATGGTACAGTCCTCATTTTCATTTACTTTTGGAAATAAACAAAAAATTCCTTTCAAGTTTCAAGTTACTGAACGACGTGCAGCTCAATCAATGCCTTCATTGCCTCCAGCCTTTAAAAAATCAAATCATTAGCTAGTTTCGTCCTTGGCTTGTTTAGAACGACATCCACCCGAATGTTTGACATGTGGCACTTGAAGATCAGATTAAGAGAATGTTAGATGTTCAATTAATCTTTTAATTATAGAAATTTAAAAAAAAAAAATTAGCTAAAATGATTGGTAGGAAATATCTAGTAAGTTAAAAAGACTGATGTCTAGACTGCTAAGATGATAAGTAGTTGTTACATGCAAATTTGATAGATTTGAGTATTCTTTCATGCTTAAGAAAAAATTCATATAAAAAAAAAATTACTATAATATTTTAAAGAGATAAACTCTAAAAATATATATGCTAAAATTATTAAGAATAAAGATATTATGAACCTTGAATTTTGAAGATTTATTTAGTATTTATAACTCATAAGTCTTGTCTTTTGTGAAGAGGAGAAGTTGAAAAATAATTTTATCCTTGTGGTATTTTGAGTTGTATTTTACTCAAAATAAAATATTGAGGGACTCATATGGGGTCTTGAAAAAATTAATTTGATTGTGGTATTTTGAATTGTATTTTATTCAAAATAATAGTATTGAATCAATATAAAATATTAAGAAATCTATATGAGATCCTAAAAATATTAACTTCATTATTATAATACTTTAAATTATTTTTTACTTAAAATAATATATATTAATTTAATATAAAATATTAAAAAAACTGTGTGGGGGTATGGAAAAAATTTGAATGAAGAGGTAGGCTAGACGAGTTACTTAAGTTTGTTACAAGTGAAAAATAGATCAACACGTGCTCCATATCCACATGTATTGTCTAAACCCACACATATTGGATTCAAAATATACGCTAAAGCCCATAAAGAAGCTGGGATGTATGCGGAACAAGGTATATGGGTCAAGGCAGCGTCTGGATTCAAGGGCAGTTGAGCTTTGGGAGGTTTTTTTATCCCATTAAATTTTGGTCTAAAGCAGATAGAAAGTTATTGTTTTGTTGATAGTTAGTCCTTTTCTTTTATTGACTTGGTTTCTTTGGGTGTTGACTAGTTATTTATGGTGAAGTGATAATCTCTTCTTTTGTTCTACATAATGTGGTGTAAAATGCTTTTATAAAAATATTTTTTAATTAAAAATATATTAAAATAATTTTTTCCCATTAAAAACAAACTTCAAAATCATTAAAAAAAATACTTAAAAAATTAAATTAACAACATTAATTTAATATTTTTTAAAATTAAATAAAATTTCAAAAGTAATTAATTTAAATCAAAAAATTAAATTAACATGTTTTTCTTTTATATTATACTATATATACTAAAAGATATCAGCCTTTCACCGTGGATTTGTATAGTAAAAAGCTAAAGGCTGATTTTACCCTTTAGCGGGCAAACTAGCATGCCTTGAATTTAGGGATATAATGATCCTTTTTATGGGACACATTGGTCATTATTTGAAAGAGAAGGGCTAAATGATATTTGTTGCTACTCAATTTTTTACCCATCTATTTGATAAAATTTTTGAAAAAAATCCAAAAATAGTGAAAAACAACGAAAATCCAAAAAAATATGTTTTTTTTATATTTGCATCGTTTTTAGTATTTTCAACATCGTCTAAAAAAGAATTTAAATTTTCAGAAGTTTTCGAACGCGTTCAACTTTTCACGCGTTGTTTTTAAAATCCTTGATTTTTTTCCTTGAATCAACGTTAATATTGCTCATTTTCAAACAATACAAAAAAATAAAAAAAATCAAAATTTATAAAAAAAAAAAAAGTTGAGAAACTAATTTTGAGGCACAAATAATATTTTATCTATATATAGCAGCCTTCAACACTCATAAAGGAGGGGGTAATTTTGAAATTTAAGGGGAGAGGCAACACAAAAACAGAAACCTTAAAAGCCTAATTTTTTCTCCCCTCACGGGGAGGCAGCCGCCAGCCCCCACCTTGTGATTTTTCTCTTCTCCCTCAACCGGCCACCAGGCCCCCCCTCATCCAAACACACAAGACAGCCCCTCACCTGACACTGTTCCAAAGCCATTTCCAGCACCATCTCCTTCTCCTCAGCCAAAAAACCAGAGGCTCAAGCCCCCCTTTTCCCCCTTGACTTTTGACAACGATCCATCGCCCCTCTCCTCTCCCAGCCAACAAAAGCCAGTCGGCAGCCCTCAGCCTTGAAAAAAAAGAAAGCCATAGCCGATCCCCCATCCCCACTGTCATCTCCCAACACCAGCACCCCTTCACCAGATCGTCCTCCTCTCAACTCAGCCCTCATTTTCCTTTGGCCTTTGGACCACAACAGCTTCACTTCCCTCTCAGTTGCAGGAGCAAGAGACGAACCGAGCGGAGACCCAGCTCTCTCTCCACACGGCGGCGCCCGCAGACCCAACAGCCTCTAGCGGCAGCCCGAGCACAGCGGCGACACTAGCTGCTCCGGCCCTAGCAGCGCCACCCCCTCTCGGCCGTCGCACCTTCTAGCCGCCAGATCGGCCACCGTGGAGTAACCCTCGTTCACAGAAGATCCAAAGCAAAGGGCTCTCCTTCACAGCAAAATCGTCTCCGGAGAAGAAAAATGTAACCAAAAGCAGATCTGTAAAAATGAAGAAGTAAGATCGACTGGCTTGTGTTTTTTTCTTCTTGTGCAGGTGACGGTGGGTGTCACCGCCGGCAGAAAAGTGAAGAGGGGAGGAAGACGCTCTAGGCACCCCTGTTTTTTCAGGTTTTCCAGCGGCGGCGCGTGGAAGGATGCGCCGCCACTGTCCCCGCCCCCAGAAATCCTGCTGAACACTATTCCGGCTTGCAGAAGGTGTTCCCTGTAAATTCCAGATTGTTTTGGGGCTGTTATTGTAATTTTAATGTACTTTTTGTTTATTTGTTTTGAATTTTTATTTTGTATTGTGGATGTAAAAAAAAAAGAAAAGAAAAGAAAAAATATAGTAAAGAAATGTGTGTGTTGTTTGTATTTTTTATGTATCTTATTGAATCAAAAGGAAAAAAATGAATTTAATATTTTAATTTATATGTACAAATATATAAAGGACAGATAAAAATCATATTGTATTTTTCATAAAAATATAGAACATGTATCTATATATATTTATTTTGAGAACTAATATATGAATTATTAAAGCCTTGAAATTGAGCTAAAATTTTATTTTTTAAATCATGTCAAGTCCACGAAGCTTGAAAGTGAATGTGTGGTGTGTATTTTGTTTATGAATGATTTTTAAATCATGTCAAGTTCACGAAGCTTGAAAGTGAATGTGTGGTGTGTATTTTGTTTATGAATGTTTTTTTAGGATAAAATTGCGAGAATAAAGAAGAATTTAATATTCTGATTTGCTCACGGATAAAGAATTATAAACTTACATGTAAGTATAAGTTGTATTTTCTAAAATTCAATGAATGAATCTAATTTTAAAACTTCTTTAACACATCAAGTTCACGAAACAGCTTACTTCAGGTAGGGTGCGTTAGGGGTGCTAAAACTTTTCCTAACCACAACCAGTTCCTTACCCGTGAATCTCTGATGAGACCAATACACCCGGGTTTCCTAGTAGCCCTCAATTAAATACTAGGTGGCGACTCCCAACGATGTAATCAAAGCAAACGAGAAGACGAAACAGATCGCCAGCCCGATGCCGCGCGGATTTTCCGACATGCAACAGTATTTTTGCATTTTCTTTGCATAATGTGATTATTTAATTACCCTTGGAAAACAAGCTTGGGTTTAGGGGCTTATTAGTCTTTGACTTGATTTTTCAACAAGTATATTACTTCATTGTCCTTGAAAATTTAGAACAATTATCTTTGACTCTAAGGCTCTTTTGTCATTTAAATGTGGTCATTTAGTAGGTTATTGGGTGTCATTGGAGATAATAAGATAATTTGGTAAATAAGAAAATTAAATTTAAAAAAACAAACAGAATCATGTGAATAATGTTTGCCACCTCCGAATGGTATGTGCAGCGTCATTTGATAGCCAAAATGGTCATTCAAGGGAGGCTTCTGAAGAATCTCAACATCCCCCCACGAATCAATGACGCGTGTAGCACTATAGCGGTTGGTATGACGCGTGTGACCTTTTGTTTTTTTATTTTCCCCTCTGTCCTACTCGATTTTCGCGTTGGGATTAAAAAATCAAATCAGTCCCTAAAGTTTATTGTACTTATGATTTCATCTCTATTCTCTTTATTATAATTTTTTAAATTTAGAATACTTTATGAAATTATGTGGTTTTTTTAATTTCATCCTTATTCTCTTTGTTGCATTTTTATTTATTTAGAATAGTCTACTAAATTAAGAATTGTTTTCAATTTCATATGGTTTTAACAATTGTTTTTTTTTTCAATTTCATCATTTTTTAGTTTTTTTCCTGTTAAATCTAATCCTTTTTATTATTATTATTGTATTTTTTTGACCTTGGAAGATTTTTTTAGATTGATTTTTTTATTATGTCATCCTCCAACATTTAATTAGCCGGGTATTTAGCTTCTTAGTTGAGTCTGGGTCTAAAATTTAACGGTTTATTGGTTTAAGAGATTGACCCCAGTTTCTTTTTTTTTTCCTTTTTTTTTCCATCCTCAAGCATTTTGTTATTTTTTAATTCACTTTATATGGTATTTTTTAGTCTTTTTGAAAATAATGCAGGTTGCCTTGGTTTTTTTTTTTTTTGTCATTGTTGAATTTAGTTTTTATGAAGGAATTTTATTTTTCAATTGAATTAAATTGAATGATTTCATCTTTTAATATTTAATTGTTTAGGTGTTGAGCTCCTATTTTGAGTTTGGGTCAAGACTTTAATGGATTGCGGGTTTGAGAGTTTAACCCGAGTTTATAGGGTTCACTCGGGCTTCTTTGGTGTTTTGTTTCTTTTTTTAATCTCTTTTCTTTTTTCATATTTCAACCTATAACATTCTTTTTTTGCTCTCTTTCTATAGGATTTATCTTTCTGTTTAAAATAACAAGGGTTGCCTTAAAGTTTTTTCTTTCAATCTTTGTTAAATTTTGCTTCTTTAAAAGAATTTTTTTAATTTCATCCTCTTGCATTTAATTTGAGGCAATACATGAGAGAATTTTGTTTTTTTAATTAATTTTTTTGAAAATTGGTATTTTTTTTCTATAGAGTTATCCTGATATTATGTCTCAAGTCATCGATTCAATAGATTTACCAAGTTTGACTTAGGCTTACATGTAAAAGTTATCTTACAATACTTTTAACCAAATATATTTAAAAAAAAACTGCAACTAAAAGTATTTTTGTTAAACTTATTTTTTCAAATTGTAACCATAAAAAGCTATCATTATTATATGTTTGGTAATGTAGTGTAAAATGCTTTTACAAAAATATTTTTCAATTAAAAATGCATTAAAATAATTTTTTCAATTAAAAAAAAACACTTCAAAATCATTAAAAAAATACTTAAAAAATTAAATTAACAACATTAATTTAATATTTTTTTAAAATTAAATACATTTTCAAAAGTAATTAATTTAAATCAAAAAATTAAATTAACAGTTTTTTCCTTTATAGTATACTATATCCTAAAAGATATCAGCCTTTCACATGGATTTGCATAGTGAAAGGCTAAAGGCTGATTTTATCTTTTAGTGGGCAAAGTAGCATGCCTTGAATTTAGGGATATAATTGTTTTTTTCATGGGACACATTGATCATTATTTGAAAGGGTAGGGCTAAACAATCTTTTTGCATTTTCTTTGCACAATGTGATTATTTAATTACCCTTGGAGAACAAAGAAAATCGCTTGGGTCTAGGGGCTTATTAGTTTTTGACATGATTTTTCAACAAGTATATTATTTCATTGTCATTGGAAATTTAAAACAATTATCTGACTCGGAGGCTCTTTTATCATTTAGATGTGGTTATTTAGAAGTTATTAGGTGTCATTGAAGACAATAATATAATTCGGTAAATAAGAAAATTAAATTAAAAAAATACAGAATCAAGTGAACAATGTTTGTCACCTCCGAACGGTGTGTGCAACGTCATCTGATACCCAAAACAGTGATTCCAGGGAGGCTTCTGAAGGATCTCAATGTCCCCCTACGAATCAACAACGCGTGTAGCACTATAGCAATTGGTGTGACGCATGTGACCTTTTGTTTGTTTTTCTTTTCCCCTCTCTCCTACTCGATTTTCATGTTGGGGTTAAAAATCAAATCAGTCCCTAAAGTTTATTGTACTTATGATATCATCCCTATTCTCTTTATTATAATTGTTTAAATTTAGAATACTTCATGAAATTATGTGAAATTATGTGGTTTTTTAATTTCATCATTGTTCTCTTTGTTGCCTTTTTTTATTTATTTAGAATAGTCTACTAAATTAATAATTGTTTTCAATTTTAGATGGTTTTCACAATTTTTTTTTACCTTGCAAGATTTTTTTAGATTGATTTTTTTATTATGTCATCCTCCAGCATTTAATTAGCCAGGTCTTTGGCTTCTTAGTTGAGTTCGGGTCTAAAATTTAACGGTTTGTTGGTTTAAGAGATTGGTCCCGATTTCTTTGTTTTTTTTTTTTCCATCCTCCAACATTTTGTTATGTTATTTTTAGTCTTTTTGAAAATAACTCAGGTTGCCTTGGTTTTTTTTTTGTTGAATTTAGTTTTTATGAAGGAATTTTATTTTTAAATTGAATTAAATAGATTGATTTCATCTTCCAACATCTATTTTCTTAGGTGTTGAGCTCCTGCGTTGAGCCTGAGACAGGAATTTAATGGATTGCGGGTTTGAGAGTTTAACCAGAGTTTATAGGATTCACTCGAGCTTCTTTGGTGTTTTGTTTCTTTTTAAAGCTCTTTTATTTTTTCATATTTCAACCTCTAACATTCTTTTTTACTCTCTTTCTATATAATTTATCTTTCTTTTTAAAATAACAAGGGTTGCCTCAAAGTTTTTTATTTTCGATCTTCGTTAAATTTTGCTTCTTTAAAAGGAATTTTTTAAATTTAATTTAATTTTTTTTATTTCATCCTCTTGCATTTAATTTGAGGCAATACATGAGAGAATTTTTCTTTTTTAATTAAGGTTTTTGAAAATTGGTATTTTTTTTTGTACTTTTTTTCTATAGAGTTATCCTGATATTATGTCTCAAGTCATGGATTCAATATATTTACCAAGTTTGACTCAGGTTTTTTTTTCATTTCTTTTTATTTTTTTATCTCGAGTCAATGCTCAAAATCTTAAAAAATTTTTAAAAATTGCATCGTCAATAGTGTTTTTTTTTACTTGTTTTTTTTTCTAAATCTATATTTCTTTCTTTACTTTCATACTTCAATATTTAGTTTATTGGAGACCGGGTTTAATAATTTATTTATATATGGTTAGCTCAATCTCTTTACACTATAAACTAAAAGAGGTGGTGACTTTACTATTTACCGCATCACAAAACACTATTCATTCCAATAATGTTTTTTGTTTTTCTAAATCTATATTTCTTTCCTTAATTTTATATTTCAACATTTAATTTATTGGAAACTGGGCTTAATAATTTATCATAGTTTGCTTTATATATGGTTAGCTAAGTGTAATAACTCGTATTACGGGTTTGACGAGTTATCTCAATTTTTTTTTTTATCTTTTTATAATTGGTATTTTTTTAATTTTATCATTAAACATTGGGTTGATTATGAATTAAGTTTCATGATTTATATTGGTTTGATTTTTATGAGGTTATCCTAATTTTATGACTCA
>Ga0325411_1006746_pt1 | contig 12567 bp, 10 predicted proteins | sample PopdelMetagenome_13_FD_206181 | JGI IMG/M metagenome (GOLD analysis project Ga0325411, IMG submission 206181) | Populus deltoides microbial communities from Bellville, Georgia, United States - Xylem-PdIQD-R4 | ecosystem: Host-associated > Plants > Phyllosphere > Stem > Wood/Secondary xylem... | reverse complement strand
TCCTGCCAGTGGCTTTAACGGTAAGATAACTGTGCCGGTGGTGATCACTTGCATCGTTGCTGCATCAAGTGGTCTCATTTTCGGCTATGACATTGGGATTTCAGGTACTTTGAATTCATGTTTTTAATATTAACGTTTGTTATGGGGTCAATAATCTATATATCACGTAACAAGCTATATATGCTGTTTTTTCTTCTGTCAGATTTCATAGCCTGTTTTGATGTTATGCATAAACTTTGTTGGCCGTTTCGAAATCACATCAAATCCGCGCATGTTTAGAGGCCAGAAGTTAAATTGATAGTGGAGCTAATTCATATTTTCTGATCAATGATATTGCTTTGCATGTTATTCTAAATAGAATAAAAAAAAGTATTAACAAAAAATTCAGGGGAAAGGAAAGTTACTGTAGTCATAGTTTTTAGACCCGGCTCGGTGGACGACCCAATACAAGACTCTGGTTTCGGGTTTTGATGGGGTCATCAGGTCAATTATTTTTTTAAATTAAAATGATATCATTTTAGTAAAAAAAAAAACAAAAGTCAACGGGTACGTTGCAACTGAGTTTTTGACCGAGTATTGTTAGATCAGCTGGGTCACGCCGGGTTTTTTTTTCCTTTAATCTAGCCCGATTCCAGCTCTAGATAGGCCGAGTCCCGGGTTAACCCATCGGGCAGGCTAATTTTCAAAACTATGATTACAGCCCTTAACTCGCTATACTTTTTATTAGAATAGTGTAAGTGTTCAGACAAATTTGTTTCTGACTGAGTAAACCATTGGACTAGAATTTTGGTGTAGGATAGTATATTTACAATTATTTATTTTTAAATTGTTTGAGGTAGATTAATCCTTTTAATTTTTTAAAACAATTAAATTACAGGAAAAAAAAAGTCTTAAGCCCAATGGCTTCTATGTCTTTTTTTTTATAATTAAAGTTAAATTGTTTAATTACCTTGTGCTCAGAATTAACAAGACTATCTTTCAAGGATGTTTAGTTTTTTTTTATTTATTAATATATAAGTTAACTCATGGGCATTCTTATATTTTAATAAATGTTTAGTATTAAAATATTACTTTTTATTAAAGTTTAATTACTTTATTATTCCTGGGTTCAAAATTATCATAAGTATGTTTAAGGGGTTTTGTAGTTTTTTTTATTAATATCAAGTTAATCTAGGAGAATTTTTATTTTTTAATAAATATTTTATCAATTTCACCATTAAAAATTTATATTATTAGCAATTATACTCTGTTTTTTCTTTATTTACCTTTGATGTGATTTTTTGTGAATTTTTAAAATGACCAAGGTTGTTTTGGGTATTTTTATTTGCTGTTTTTAGTTGGAATTACCTTGTCAAGTTTTTTAAATTATTTTTAAAATTTTATCTTTCAATATTATCAATTAAAAATTAATTATTATTTTTTCATCATTTAAAGATTAAAATGTTTTGCGGGATGCCTCTATAGCGAAAATTTAATATCGCTATCCTGCCCAGATTTAGGGAAAGTCCAAGGCTATAAGCATCCGGGATGCTTTTTGCTAAACTTTTCTGACCATCCTACTGTTATTTAATTTAATAATACATATGAAAGCAGATTGCCGGTAATTTGAATTACCTGGATTCATGCAACCTTTGTAAAATATCAAGAAAGTAGAAATTTATGAACATGGTTCGGTGAATTTTGAGAGGCTGCGAAAGGGAGCTGCATAGTTAGGTGGTATACGGTGGTTCATATTTGAGGTAGCTGAAGTTTGATTTGGACTCTAAAACTCGGGGTGCGTTGTAAAATTCAACCGCGCAACACAAAACAAAGTAACAAATACTAAAATGATAATTTACCAGGTAGCGTTAGAAAAAAGATGAAGATAGCGTGGATAACCCAGAATCAACCGACTCGGAGTCAGGAACGATTAGCATTTTTAAAAAAAATATATAGGAAAGATTAACCTAACTTGATTTAAAAAAAAAAAATTGCTGATTTTTTTTTGTCAAAACAATATTGTTTTGACTTTTTTTTTTTTAAATGAGGTCAACTTGGATTAACCCTCTCAACTCATAACCTAAATCTTGCTAGAGATTGATTTTCGAATCAAGTTTTAAAATTATGATAAAAAACCTTTTATTCTTACATGCATTAACTCGACAAGTTTAAAATTAAAAGTTTTTTATAGGGTTATTTTAAGGATAAAAAATAAAAAATAATATTTTTAAATACCTGTCCTTTGTTTATATCTTGTTTTATAAGTATGAAAATGTACTCATTGATAAATTTATTTAAGTGGGTCACATGCCATAGATGATTGACTTATCTTTAGATGGAGAGTATAACCCATTTCAATACATTCTTTGATATTATTGGATTTGACTCATCAAATTTTTTTATATTATACAGATTATATAGTAATAGAAACTTTAATGTATCTACATGATCTGTTTCTTTTTTCTTTTTTCTTTCTCATCTTCTTTAATTGTAATTTATGCTAGCTCATTTAATATAAATATATATATATATATATATATATATATATATATATATATTAAATATTGTGTTTTTAATATGTGATAACTTTAAATGTCTTGTTTTTCCATTGGATAATAATAGTTATTTCACAAATTATTTTCACCTTTGTTATTTCGTGTTAATAAGCAAAAATACCCATTATTATTATTATTTACAATGGGGGCATAAAAATCTGGGTGGAGCACACCCTTGAATCCATTTTTTCTCACTCAAATCAACTGCTCTGAATATGATTATTCCGTCATTATGCAGGAGGTGTAACAACAATGGCACCATTTCTAATTAAATTTTTCCCTGAGGTATTCAGAAAGGCAACAAAGGCCAAAACAAACATGTATTGTCAATTTGATAGCCAAGTTTTAACAGCATTCACATCATCACTCTACATAGCAGGGCTAGCTTCTTCCCTTGTAGCTAGCCGCCTCACTGCAGCAGTGGGCCGCAAGAACACCATGGTGATTGGTGGCTGCACTTTCCTTGCCGGTGCCGCCATCAATGGTGGCGCTGCCAATATTGCCATGCTCCTACTTGGTCGTATTTTGCTTGGATTTGGGGTTGGTTTCACTAACCAGGTTAGTGGATCCTTTCTTGGACTTGGATTAGGCAGTTGAAACTCATGTTGAAAAGCCCTTTAATTGAAATGTAATTTAACACCAAAAATATAATTCAACTTTACACGAGAGAAAAGTCTCCTCGCCTAGAGGGCTATATGAACCTGGAGTTTTACAATTTAGTTGTTCTTCACTAAAGTTACTACCCGTGTGTTTGAATGAAGGCAACTCCTGTTTACCTATCAGAGGTAGCACCTCCAAAATGGCGTGGTGCGTTCAGCACTGGCTTCCAGTTTTTTATTGGCGTTGGGGTAGTAGCAGCCAATTGCATAAATTTTGGAATGGCGAAGCATAGCTGGGGATGGCGTTTCTCCCTCGGCCTCGCCGTTGTACCCGCTGCTATAATGACAATTGGTGCGCTCTTCATCTCAGATACGCCAAGTAGCCTAGTGGAGCGTGGCAAGGTTGAACAAGCTCGACAATCTCTGACCAAAGTTCGAGGAATCAACAGTAACGTGGATGCTGAACTAGCTGATCTTCTTAAGTTCAATGAAATGGCAAAAGATGCCAACAAGGAACCTTTTTTGACCATATTGGAGAGGCAGTATAGGCCTCACCTGGTGATGTCAATTGCTATACCTTTTTTCCAACAGCTAACTGGGATTAACATCATTGCATTCTACGCGCCAGTTATTTTTCAATCAGTTGGCTTTGGAAGCGATTCGGCATTAATTGCAGCTATTGTGCTAGGATTAGTTAATCTTGGTTCAATCCTTGTGTCCACGGGGATGGTTGATCGGCATGGTCGAAGATTTTTGTTCATAATTGGAGGGATTCAAATGTTCATCTGTCAGGTATGAACCATCCAATGTGGTTTTTTAAGCACATGCACATTGGCTTAAGGAAGATTTTAACATTTTAAGATGCATTTTTTGAAGGTTGCGGTGACCATAGTGCTGGCTGTCACTACGGGCATTTCAGGCACGAAGCAGATCTCCAAGGGCCACGGCGTATTATTACTTGTTTTAATGTGCATCTATGCTGCTGGTTTTGGTTGGTCATGGGGTCCCCTAAGCTGGCTCGTGCCAAGTGAAATATTTCCTATGAAAATTCGATCCACAGGCCAAAGCATAACTGTTGCTGTGAATTTTGCTACTACATTTGTGCTATCACAAACCTTTTTGACCATGCTATGTCACTTCAAATTTGGCACATTCCTATTCTATGCTGGTTGGATTGCCTTGATGACAGTTTTTATAGTACTTTTCTTGCCGGAGACAAAAGGAATTCCCTTGGACTCGATGCATGAAGTGTGGCAACGTCACTGGTATTGGGGTCGGTTTGTTCGAGGCTGTGGGAGGTAAATCCTGGCCTAACAAAATTTGGTTTTGAGATTTGCTCAATTGAATGCTGGAAGAAATATTAACAAAAGTAAAATCCTGTTCTCTTTTCTCCTACACCCTGTTCTCTTACCAGACGGATCTCTGATGCGTTGTAAGAGTTTGTATCATGTAAGATTATATGTTTTGCATCTAGTACGCAGTAGTTCGTTGCTCCGGACCTTGAGCAAGACAGGGGAGGAGGAGGTGATCAAGTGTTTCCTGTTCAATTGCCAAGAGTGCGGGTAAACAATTATAAATTAGTCTTGTAATTTATCAAAATTAATTAAATAGCTCTTTGATTATTGTTGATCATGTTTAGTTTTACAGTACTCTCTGTTTTAAAAATTGCTTTATTTTCTTATCGATATTTCCATAACATGTATTTCTTTTTCTTTCATCTCTTTATTTTTAAAATAAAAAATTAAAATTATCAATCAGAGAAAAAAAAACACATAGATTAAAAAAAAAACATGAGAGAGGATCTAGTTATAAATAAACTTAAAAACACATAGATTAAATATTTGGTTTCTAAAATCATGTTGACTAATTAATTATTTTTTCAAAAACACAAGGGCTAATTCATAATTATCTAACAAATATAAACACAATATATAAATTAGGAAACGAAAAAAAAGGTTCGAGAGTTTCTTTCATTATTGTTGCTGATTCCCGGTAATCGAGTTTGAAAAAAACCCTATTGGCCCAATTATAAAATTAGCCCAGCTTACCGCTTTAGTGACCCAACCATTCAGACTTGGCTGGGCTCTGTATATGTACTGTTTTTCTCTGACCCACTTGCTAGCTAATACTGGATCGTCAAAGACCTGATTCCATTTCTTAATACCTTCCGTCTATATATATATATATATAAATAAAATTTCTTCTACGAATACCCTTTGCTATGAAAAGAATGGAACCTTCTTTTACATCAGAAAGTACGGGGTGGATGGTAATGCCCGAAAACAGTGTTTCCAAAAGGTCAAATATTGGATGAGAATCAAAAGAAAAACTATCGTGATACAAGAGGTGCAACGACGTCGTTTAGGTCTACTGCCAATAGGCTGTCGGTTCATCAGATGACTCTGGTATTATTGGTTTGTCAACCATGTAATCTGTTTGGGCACAAGGAAAATTAAATAATGTCATCGATATCGGACAAGGAAATCATGACTGATTTGTTCGCAAGCAGTTACATAACCTGTCTGTTTCTCGTCAGGCCGAAGAAAATAACACAAGTCTACTCTTGCCAACAAACTACAGGCCTTTTTTGTTTTTTTGGTATCTCCAACGTCCGTCCTTGCTGTTAAGTACAGCAGTAAAGAACTGTCATTCTGTTAGGCTCGTTCTGGCGCCCTTGTAGGAGAGCAACGGACCTGTCTCTTTAAATCAATGGCATGTCTGATCTATCTGGTTGCTAAAGCTCTTGCCTAACCTCTCCCTTTTGTTTTTCCAATTAAATTTCTGATATCTTTTCCTGTTAATTAGGAATCCAAGAAATTAAGGATTAAACAGTACGTAGGAAATGGCAGTTGCCCTTGAGATTGGAGATGCCAATAACTTAGACGGGAATAATAATTCTGGGAAGATAACATTGTCAGTGTTGATAACATGCATCGTTGCTGCATCAGGCGGCCTCATTTTTGGCTACGACATTGGAATTTCAGGTACTCAATTCTTGCTATACATTCCTGTGTAATTGTATGGCAAGAGTTCTACATATATATACATATATATATATATATTAATTGATCAAATAAATGAGGGCTTATGAGTTGATTAAATTAAATAAATGCCAGCAATTGAAGATTGCACGTAGCTGTTAAAATGGAATGAATAACCTGAATGTGGCCAGAGCTTTGAAACCTAAAAAGTGAAGGCTTCAAGTTAGTATAATCATAGGGTGTTGATTCCCTCCTCAATTCTGTTCCTCTTGCACCTGGGATATCCAGAATGTTCTGATTAATCACAATCTGACAAAAGGTAGCTACTAATTCATGGAATCATGATAGACATGGTTTCTTGAGAAAACGTAATACATCCTTCTTACTTCTTAAAATGTTCATTTTAATCCATTTGGGAGGCTCATTGTGCCTTTTGCGTACGTAGTTGTTTCTTCTCACCTAGGCGAACAACAATCCTTCTGTCATGTTAAAAAATTTGGCATTCTAATTCGGTCTTGGGTTTGGATTGTTGTCGGGTGGATATTTGCTGTCCTTTTTCAATATGTTTTTTTTTCTTTCTAGTTCATTAGAATGTCCATTAACAGATTAACCTGTTATATATATTTTTTCTTTTTATTTTCCACAAGTTTAAAATCTTCTAAAATTCAATTTAGATGTTTTAATGAAATCTAATTTTATTTTAATGTTAATAATTGAATTTCAAATAAAACTTAAACTCCAAAATTACTACAAAAATAAATAAGAGATTAAAGTGAAGGGATTTAATGTTAAACTTAACTTTTTTAAAATACATATCTAGCTTTGAAAAAAAAAGGGATAAAGGTTATGAGGGTAATATAGAAAATAAAATGAATTGAATTTTATCTCTTCCAAACATGTGATTTCAACTTATTTATCAATTAAATTAAATTCAAATCAAATATTATAATTAATTTTATTTATAATTAAATCAAACACTATAATTGAATTCAAATAAACCCCAAGAACACAAGTTTATGTTGTTATCTTGTGTTAAAAAAATATCTTACTATAAAAACTTCAACTTTTAAAGAAAATCTTATTATATAATTTATATTACGCTCTTATATATTTAAATAAAATTAAAGTGATGAAATTCAAATTTATAATTGTTTAATCAATAAAGCTTTTATACTATATATTAAAGAATCATTTTAATAAAAAAATTTAAATTTTTATTTTAAATTTTAAAATATAATTTATATTTCTCTATTACTTACCTTTTCAATCTCGTAATTTGATCTTGATCTTCCCCTGCTTGCATTATCGTTCTCATGTACTGTAGGCTATGAAAAATTAAATTGAAATGATGCATGAAAATTAAGGATATTGGAAAGAGCTATAGAGTTATTCCGTGTAATCAAAATTTATTAATTAATATGATGCCGTCAATTCACAGGAGGTGTTACAACAATGCCATCTTTTCTTGAGACATTCTTTCCTTCAGTGGCGAAGCAGGCTGCAGAGGCCAAAAACACAAACATGTACTGTATGTATGACAGCCATGCCTTGACATTATTCACATCATCTCTCTACATTGCAGGGTTAGTTGCATCACCTGTAGCTAGCCGCCTCATAGCTACAACGGGTCGGAAAAAAGTCATGCTGCTAGGTGGTTGCATCTTCTTTGCTGGTGCTGCCTTGAACGGCTTGGCTGCAAATGTTCTCATGCTCATTCTGGGTAGACTCATGCTTGGCTTGGGGGTTGGTTTCAATAACCAGGTTGGCTACATCTTTCCAATACTTTCTCATATCGAATTGAAAATCATGTTAAAAAAGCCCTCTAATATAATCGAACCCACTCTAACGCATGATAACTGATATCAGAAACCTAAGAACGAAATCGTTAAGACATTTTTCTGTATAACAATTTAGGTATACGATCAATCTTACAAAATTTTGCTGACTGACTGAAAGGGCACTCATCATGTATTAAATTTTTCTTTAATCAAGGTGGTGCGGATCTTATCACATTTAACATGAGAATCATTATTAAATGAAATTAGTTTATAAAATATTGTCAAAATTTTCTAACATATTACAAGTGTTGAAATGAAGGCAACTCCGGTTTACCTATCAGAGGTGGCGCCACCAAAATGGCGTGGTGCGTTCAGCACGGGCTTTCAATTCTTTAATGGAATTGGGGTGTTATCAGCCAATTGCATAAATTTTTTCGTGGCCAAGCACAGCTGGGGATGGCGTTTATCCCTCGGCCTTGCTTCTGTGCCCGCTGCTATAATGACAATAGGTGCACTCTGCATCCTAGACACGCCTAGCAGCCTCGTGGAGCGTGGCAAACTCGTAGAAGCTCGGCAGTCTCTGATTAAAATCCGAGGAAATAAAAGTAACGTGGACGATGAACTAGCTGATCTCGTTAACTCTAGTGCACTCGCTAAAGCTGCCCACGAACCTCTTAAGACTATATTTGAGAGGCGTAATAGACCACACCTAGTGATGGCAATCGCCATTCCCTTCTTTCAACAATTCACTGGGATTGGTGTAGTGGCATTCTATACGCCAGTTGTCTTTTCATCAGTTGGCTCTGGACAAGATTCCGCTTTAACTGCAGCAATTGTTCTAGGTGCAGTTAACCTTGGTTCAATCCTTGTGTCGACGGTTGTGGTGGATCGTTATGGTCGAAGATTATTATTCATAATTGGTGGAATTCAAATGTTCATATGTCAGGTATGAATCTAATTAACAAAAAAAATGTAGCCATATAAATATCATACGCACAACATTGGTCTAATTTAAGGCAAATTCTAACATTTTTATTGATGTATGTTGTGGCTTTTTTATGAAGGTTGCGTTGTCTATTCTGCTTTATATGGCAACAGGTGCTGCAGGCACTGAGAAGATCCCCAAGGGCTATGACCTATTGTTACTCGTTTTCATGTGCATCTATGCTGCTGGTTTCGGCTGGTCTTGGAATCCTCTTACCGTGCTCATTCCTAGTGAAATCTTTCCTATGAGAATTCGAGCCACGGGAGTAAGCATAAATATTGCCGTTGCTTTCTCTGCTACGTTTGTACTATCACAGTTCTTCTTAACCATGCTATGTCACCTCAAACACAGCCTATTTCTGTTCTATGGCTGTTGGATTGCCGTGATGACGGTCTTTGTTGTGGTTTTTTTGCCGGAGACAAGAGGAATTCCTTTGGAAAAAATGGATGAGGTGTGGATGAAGCACTGGTACTGGCGTCGATTTGTTGGAGGGCAGTTGTAGCTAGGTGTTGAAATATATGGCTTAAATTGGATAATGCGGTGGTACTTCTCCATGGGAGTTCTATTGTCAAGAAGATGAATGAGAATTTGAATTTGATTGATAATGCTCACATTAGAGACCTAAAGGTCTGGCCTTCGAAGATAGCGGAGGTTGTGTCGTATTCAAATTCTTTGAATTCAAACCAGTCAATGTCTAGTGTCAAGAGATTGGGTAGAATAAGATGTGGACTTGGCTTGGCACTTGTTTCCTAGTTGGTAATGTACTTCGCAAACTATTGTAGAAATTTCAGAAAAAAGGAAAGGCACCTTTGTTTGTAATTTTGTCATAAAAAAGAATTAGTGTGGTACTTACTACATACGTTGCCCAATAAGCTGATCAGGGCTACGATCCGAATCGTGCACTGAATCAGTTTCAAACGATGGTGTAGGAAAAAAAAATGCAAAAAACCGAGTAACACTCTTGATCACAGCTGAGAGACAAGAAATTGTTAATTCCTTTGTGTGCAACTCTTTTTTTTCTCTGAGAAGAGACGCGTGAGAGCAAAACAAAGAGTCGCATGCTTTGATGTACGTAGTAACTATGATGTAACAAGGTTGTAGGGAGGAGAGATTACTCCTGAGCACCATAAGATTTTGAGGGGAGGAAAAATTTGGTAAGTGATAATATAAAAAATGCAATGCTAATTGAAAGGCAAATTGTCAAGAAAACGTGAAGATCAACAACAATAGTGGCAGATAACAAACATAACCTCCGCTTTATCAAAATAGATAATTCAAATTTATGCAAAAATAACGAGTAATTAGGAGGGGGGAGAAGAGAAGCTGCTGAAGAAATGGCAGAAGGGCAAACGAACAGATAGTCGCTGCAGACTTTTCAAAAGCACCAAGGCATAGCTGGACAGCTACTGGTCCTGCAGTGATATTATGAGTATTGCTGATCAAAGTAAAAATGAAAAGCAAAAAATTGAGCTGCAAGAGGTGCACATGGCAGGACATGGCATGTATATCAACGTAAAAAGACTGAAGCAAAATAACAGTAAAAGTAAGAAAAATTGGGGAGAGAAAGGAATGAACAGACAAACAGGAAAGGTTAGCATAAGTTGCTGAGCAAACAATGCCTGTTTCAACGTGAAAGCAGCTCAACTAAACCAGCACAATGTGCGATGTGCGCAAGAGCATGAATTGTTCTCCTTTTTCAAAAACAACACAGCAAACATATAAATTTAATTAGCTCCCCTCTGGTTTAGTTGACATATTCAGAAACAAATGAGAGGAAGGCAGCAAAAAAATTTCATCAAGGCAAAGCATAAATCACATTGAAAACAGGTCACTAACAATCCACAACATAACATCGTCGCAACCAGCACTTGACAACATTAAGTTCAGGTGGGAATCCCCAGAAAAATAGGGAACCTAAGCAGGGAAAACAGCAGCGAAAAGTGCAAAAACAGCTTAAAACAATAAGGATGGAGGCGTAATTAAAAAAAAGCCAATGCCAAGCTCAAATCAACACCCACGCATCAAATACGTCAGATGTAAACCAGCGCCTAAAAACATTAAATCTGGGCGTAAAGGCCAAGTCATCTAGCAACCTGCACCTTTCATTATCCATGCTGGTTTGTTTTGTTGGGATATTCCCACTTATGTGACAGCAGCCCTACTCTAGAAGAGGGTTGTTATTGTCAAGAGCCTGCAGCTGGAGTTGCACCAATCATGTGCACCTATTCATGATGTCAAAGGTTGGCACTAACCATTGATTATTGGCAGCTACCATTGTTGACAAAAGAACAAGTGGAGCAACACCATGGATACCTATAAAAAAAACATGATTTTAGAGAGCAATGAGAGAGAGGGTTACAAGATTGTGAAGAGAGTAGAGAGAAAGAGAAAGCTACAATGGCAGCAGCTGCAAGTGCAGCAAAGAGAGCTGGGAGTAGAGTTTGAGTGAAGTGATCCTTCTCCTCCATGTATTTGTATTGTATCATTTCTCTAATCTCTAATAATATGGACTCTTTCCCATGGATGGAGATGATTTGTCGAACCACGTTAAATATTGTGTCTCAGTGTGCTTAACCTCCTATGAGTAACTATCAGTACACCACTGGTTCGCGCATGGAGAGCTGGAATCCCCAACATGTTTTCCACCACAAAAATAACAATTGCAACTTTAGCCTACCTCTTTACTGGAATTTTCAGCAACACATACGTATTATAATCAAGCACATAGACAAATGGAAGAATTAAAAATAAACATTTGCGCAATTGTTTTTTTTTTTAAAATAAAACGACAAACACTTGCTTATTTAACATATGTCATTTGAAACATTATTAGAAATTTTTTTAAAAAATAAACACGTCGATGAAAAATATTTTGTCGTTATTTACCGATGAAAAATTACAATGGAAAATTTTTATAAATAATTTTCCATGGAAACAACAATGAAATAAAAAAAATCCATCAACATTTATAACGTGTCAAATTACCGATATAATTTTATGTTAATGATTTTAAAAGGAATTAAAACCCGACAATCCTCTCCCCTCATTTTTTCTTCTTCAATTCTTTGATTTCAATTCAAACCCTTAATTCAATTTCTTCTAATTTTTTATAGTCCCCCTCTAAAATCCAGCCACCCCAATCCACTGCGCTGATGCAACCTCCCTTCCTTTGTTTTATTTACTGTCAAGTTTCACTCCACCAAGTAAGAAAAATTATCTATTTATGTTGTAACACCCATTTATGTTTAAAATTAATTTATTGAAATTTATTTGTAAAATTTGTAGTTTGTATTTGTATTTGTATTGATTTTTTAACTTATTTTATAATGATAATGTTATTGTATTAATGTATGATTTGTATTTTAGGGTTTGTTTGAGATTTGAGAAAAATAAACTTAATTTGTCACTTGATGAAATTGAGTGTAATTTTATAACTTAGGTGTTTTAGAATTGAAGAAATTATAAGTAATTTAGTGGATACCAACTATTTTTTGTCAATTTTATGGTTAAGTCAGAAATTTAAAGAAAATTAATTTTTGTGTGGAATTGATAATAATTAAAAGGTATTAATTGAGGTTGAATTAAAGAAATGATGGATCATAATTAATTAGGTCCCAACTAATTTTAGTATTTTATGGGTTTTTGTTGAAAATTTAGGAAAAACTAAATTAATGTGTAATTGATAACCAT
>Ga0325411_1006741_pt1 | contig 12571 bp, 5 predicted proteins | sample PopdelMetagenome_13_FD_206181 | JGI IMG/M metagenome (GOLD analysis project Ga0325411, IMG submission 206181) | Populus deltoides microbial communities from Bellville, Georgia, United States - Xylem-PdIQD-R4 | ecosystem: Host-associated > Plants > Phyllosphere > Stem > Wood/Secondary xylem... | reverse complement strand
TAAAAGGTGAATAAATTAAAATAATAATAATTAACATTTCATAAATTATTTCAAATAAAATAAGTAACAATCAAAAGAATAAGGACCAAATTTGATAGATAAAAAATTTCAATAAAAAAATGATAAGAAAAAAGCAAAAAGCAATTATAAAAATAAGAACCAAAATTAATATAAAAATTAAATTTTAAGAGATGGAATTGAAAAATAAATATACAAAACAAATTATATATAGCAATCAAAAGTTTGAGGATCAAATTTAATATAAACAGCAAATAATGACATTTCTAAATTTTTCACAACTTCTGGAAAGTGTTTTCCACCCAAATTTTACAGGAAAACACTTTCCTGAAAACCAAGCCAAATTTTCCTTTGACTGGAAAATGTTTTCCGTTGACCAACTTTTCTAATGGCAAACAAACACAGGAAAGTTTGGAAAGTGGTTTCCCGGAAACCACTTTCCGGAAAACAAACACAGCCAAAGAGAAAACATTTTGCTGGAAACTAAACCAAATTTTTCTTTGACTCGAAAGTGTTTTTCGTTGACCGGAAAGTGTTTTCTGTTGACCGGAAAGTGTTCTCCGTTGACCGGAAAGTGTTTTCCGTTGACCAACTTTTCTAATGATAAACAAACACAGAAAAGTTTAGAAATTAGTTTCTCAAAAAGTGAATTCCGGAAAACAAAAATGGCCTAAAAGTTGAACATATTTCTTTCAAAGAATAAAATATTTGAAAAAACCATGCTCTGAGAGTATCATATTCTCGCTTTAAAGGGAATAATGTCGTTCCATCTCACCTTGAGAGAATGACATTCTTGAGGGATTCGTGCCATCAACCTCCTCCTCGTTTTATTCTCTCACGAGTAATATTAATTTTATTTTATTTAAAATATTTCATACATCGAGAGGATGGATTTATTGACCTGTCCTGTGGCTGAGTAGCGATATTTGAAGAGCTTTGACAATTCTTAAATGTGATATGATAATTGGTAGCATGCTATTACCGATCGATCCAACCACGGTTTCCTTGTTTTAGAGATCGTTTGACATTGCATTTGTAATTGCGTTTCATCAAATTTTAAATTTTTTTTTACTAAAATTCAATACAGTTTGTATTTTTTGAATCGTTTTGATATGCTGATATCAAAAATAATTTTTAAAAAATAAAAAAATATCATTAGCATGTATTTCGGCACAAAAAACTATTTGAAAAACAACCGCTACCACACTGCCAAACACACTCACAATAACCCCGTGGTCTAATTACTGTTCCCTTGCTTGAATTAATTATTCAAATTATCCTAGTTGTAAAACTTGATGTAATGATTAACCCGGGTTCCATGCCCGGATCACAAGTAAGGAAAACTAATACATGTCGATCATTTATTTATAAAAACATGTTCAAAATAATATATTTTTAACCAAAAGTTATTTAAAAAAAACAATAAGCAATATAAAAGCTGGCAATGCGAGAATTAATACAATAACATAAAAAATTTAATGAATAAAAAGGATTGCAAATATAAAATTTAAATTCACAATCTTATTATCTTATATTTAAATAATTGATGGCAGTATCTTCAAGAGGTCTATAAAATCTCTAAATAGATTATAATAATCTATCTCAATTAGAAAACAATCTTAAAAATATTAAAAAAACTGAAATAAAAATAATAAATATGAAAAACCTCAGTAAAATAACAAAATTGGCATAGATATTAACTTATATTTCTAATCATGAAAGATGGATAAACAATGCAATAACTTTCCTCATGAAAATTGCAAGTAATAATCACTTGCCCGATCTAATTTGAACATTTACTAGTAGTTTATAAGAGTAATCATTTATATAATCTTATCGGAGACCCAGCCCAAGTGGTCATAACCTTCATCATCTACCGTTCTCGCAACATTAATCGGTTTTAATTATGACAATTAGCTGATAAAGTCGTAATTTAATGTTTAATAACAATAAATACTGGTTGGTACGGTTGCTTAATGATGACCTGGTCACCGTTTTCTTTTCCCATTGGATTCTCTTCTCTTACTTCCTTTTACCTTCAGTACTCAATCCTCTTCTTCCATTTCTGCCCTGGTTTCCTCGTGACGTGTGCCGTTTACTCACGGGTGCCTGATTTTTCAGCTTTCAACTCTCTTTGCACGAGTTTGTTACACGTGTACGGGTCCTGTTGCTGCCACACGTTCTACGGCCTCCACACCATTGCGTTTGATTTCTCGGTACACGTCACTTCGTTTGTGTACTATGATGCATAGTCGACCCGGTTATTTGCTGATCCCAAACTCAACTCGCACCGAATCTTTGAATATTAACCGAGCCGAAGCTCGGGTATCCTACCTTTATCAACTCAAAATAATTTTTTTTTTATTTCTTAAAGAATATTTCATTTTAATTTAAAGGTTTGACTTCTCAATGTGTATTTAATAATGCGTGGATATTGCTATTCAAATATATTTTTTAATTTAAAATATAAAACTAATTTTTTATATTTTTGTAAATTAATACATTAAAATCATTAAATAAATATATGAAAGACACTTTCAACAATTAAAATTAGTACATTGCCAAACATGCACAATTAAACCATGCACTCTAAGAGGGTGTTTCTCTATGCGGCTGCGGCTGCAGCTGCAGTTGTGATTGTATTTTATTTAAAGTACGGCTCGTAGTCGTTTGGTAATAATAAAAATCACTTTACAGTGCATGGGGTCCACGTGTTTTTACGTTTAAAATGCTGAAAAGGAAAAGCTATGAAAACCTGCTTTGTATACACTGTAGCGGATTAAAAACCTGTGGATAGTGCAATTCACTGTACTGTTCACGAGTGAATTGCACTGTTCACGTGAACAGTGCAATTCACTTGCACTGTTCGCATGTTTTTTTTTTAAGTGTGTTAATTGTATTAATTTTTTTTAAAAAAACTAGTTTAGAGAATTAAATTCATTCGCGATGTGAACAATATTTTTTTCTCGAAAAACTAGTATAGAGTGAATTAAATTCACGCGCACAGTAATATCAATTTTATATCTAATAATATTTTATCTAATTTTATTACACGCTCAAAAAGTTATGAAAACTGTAGTTTTTATCGGATGAATTTTGGACGTAATGGAATTATAAATAGTTTAATGGAATAATAAAAAAATTTTTATATAAAGTATTATTTTTTTCATGATGTAATAAGAGTAATTAATTTTACAATATTTAAATTTAAAACCATCAATATTAATATATTTTTTTAAAAATTATTTTATAACCTCAATTTCAAAAGCATTCTTAACCAAACACATTAAACTACTTTTTGTTCAACCTCAATTTCAACCACAGTTTTAACCAAACACCTATTTTTTCAAACCAACCTCAACTAAAAGTATTTTTTATAAAATAATTTTTTTCAAACCACAACCATAACAGCTACTGCAATACTAAACACGCTATAAATCATGACCTTCACCCGGTGAAGGTGACATGATTTTTATGATTTTAATGTTGTGGTGATATTGTTTTTTAAAATATTGTGTTATTAACAAATATATTAAAATAATATTTTTTAATTTTTTTTAAATATTAATATATTAAAAAATATTTAATTAAAAAATATACATAACAATATTTAGTTTTTTCAAAAATATTTTTGAAATAAAAAAATAAAGAGCTATACGATATAACGCGTGGCGATTGTGTAGTTAAAAATGAGGGGCGCGTGAGGGAAGTGAAGGCGTTAAAGAGGACATAACAGCTACTGCTCTGCCTCGGCCACTGCCTTGGTGGGGAGAAAACGAGGGGCTGAAGGCAGAGAGGATTCTTTCCTTGGGAAGAAGAATCCCTGTTTGGTCTCTCTAATTACCATAAATTGCCAACTTCACTGTTATCATTTAAAAATTACCTCCCATTCAAATATTTATCCGTTGGGTGCGAAAATGGAGGTGCCAGCGCAACAATATGCCTATTTATCTTTATCTATCAATCTTTAAAAACAAATAAACAAAATGGTATCAATTTAATGTTTAGTTGTTTTTACAATGTATTTTATTTTTTAAAATATATTTTATTTAAATATATATTAAAATAATATTTTTTTTATTTTTAAAAAATGTATTTTTGATATCAATACATTAAAACAGGTACTTAATATCTTTTTAATATTACAGTAGCAATTATTTTTCAAATAAAACAATTTATAAAAAAAATAAAAAAAATTGAAAATCATTTTTAAAAGATAAAAGCTTAATAAAATTTCGGACTGGAATAGTAAAAGGGTAAAAACACAGCACAACACGTCACATCACCTCACCTCACCTCACCTCAGAGGATTGGCAAAGGAGGAGGGGAGCCAGCAAAAGGTGCAGCGAGGTGGGTGCCCACTGATTCTAGCATGGTCAGGTGCGATCAATCCCTTGTCCTGCCCCATTTACCTCATACCTGGGATTAATTACCACTACTCCCCTAAAGTTGGATTCTATGTGTTATTCCTTAAATGAGATTTTATGATCGGAAAAAAACAAAAAAAAGAAAAGAGCACAGGTAGAGAGCAGAGACGAATGCTGTGGTTGATTATTTTTTATTTAAAAATATATTAAAATAATATATTTTTTTTATTTTTTAAAATTTATTTTTATATTAGCATATCAAAACAATAAAAAAATACTTAAAATAAATTAATTTGAAATAAAAAAATAATTTTTTTTAAAACCCATTAATAACAAATAGATTTGAAAATCATGGATGTTTTGTTTGCACGGTCCACCGGAATAAAAACATGAAGATCATGTTTTGTTTTCATGTGTGGTTTCAAATGAAGAGAAACGCAATCCGTTACGTGTAAACGATGAGAACATGATATATATATATATATATATATATATATATATATGTTTTAGTAATTATTGTTTTTTTAAAAAATATTTCTAATATAGATATAATAAAACAATCTGAATATAGTTAGACTATTGGCAATGCCTTGTTTTGTGTGTTTGATGGCTGGAAAATATAAATTGAGGGGTCGATATTGCATTCACGAGTGCTGAAATTTGAACTCAAATTTGGTGGTGGGATATTGGGTGTTTGTGTACAAGTTTGGAGACGAATAAACAAATAAAAGATTTCCATGGGGTTGCCTGGAAGCCACGCTCTTGCAATTTTTCTGGCAATGAAAACAACAACGACCATGTTTTTACAAGGTGTTCTTCGGAGCCACTAGAAGAAGAACAACATCTTTTTTTTATAAAGGGTGCCCCATCCCAACATTGTTTTATAATGTTGAATCTCAACAACACCTTCTGTTCTGGTGTGTTTAGCGGGTTGTTTCTGGGATTTCAAGGCCACTATCCCCTTAAAACTTGACATGGACGGCGCAGGCCATGGTGTGGTTTATTTTATTTATTACAGAGAAATCAACGTTATGATAATTAAGAAAAGAAGAATCCTTGTCGAGGATATTAGCATAAAAAACACGAACGTGGATGGGACGCCAAGGTGTCTGTAAACGATTCGATTCTCTGGGACGTATTATTGTCCACAGTAGAGATGCTTTGGAATATCTTTTTTCCCCCTCTCCTTCCTTATTGGATTCCGTTTGACAATGGTTAAATAAATATACGGAATGTTATGTGCGGGAAAGAACAATGCCGCTTCTTTTAATTAGCATTTCAAGATAAAACGTACAGAGACAGAACAGTCAGAAAAATGACTCCACCGCCGAGGAGGGTATTTGATACTGTAGTCTTTTAGAAGTTAAAGTTCTTATTACAGTTTAAAATAAGATTTAATCTCCACTGAGTGGGGATGGATAACATTCAAGGGAAGTAATGATATGGCGATGGAAGACATGCCTATATCCATCCAATTAATTAGTTCGTTGAGCGGTCAGTGTAGTGGGCAATGTATGGTTAGACTCGAGAAACAGAGTCTCACCTTTTCCTTCCCCTCGGCACTCCATGGCAGCGGGGAACCCAGTGGTCTTGCTGTGATTTTACAATCATGAATGTAATGATTTTTCATGTGGAATACAATGGTGGTAATATATAATTTATTCAATGGTTATTATTGGCGTGATTGAGTTCTGGGGAAGTAAGCACTTGATCATGGTAGTAATCTCATGGCCCTTTTACTCTCATCAACTGTTCTGTGTGTTCGGCATAATCGATGCGTAGTATTTTCAAAATTACTAGATGATTTTTTTTATTATTTTCTACGAAACAATTCTCAGTCTAAAAAGCATTCTATACCACCACAGGATCAAACACTCAAAGATCTTTGAAAACTGTTTGTTATTACGATCAACCAACCGCGTCAACAAACGAAGATATATATATATCTCTTCCAAATCCAATGATTAAACTTTTCAAAAAGTGGTCTTTCAAAAAAGAAAAGGGAGAGAATTAACGTTATTCTTTCTCCATATCAACTAAGAAATCGATTCCATATATTTGAAGAAATTCGTAAGTGGTGGGGGATCAATTTTGAACACAAAGTGGGGCAAAATGGGGAATCAAAAAGGGGTGTCCCGAAAAGCAGGCTTTTCAAAAAGACAAAGGAGCCTCATTGTCCCCTTTTCCCCACCGCCACCCCCAACAAATCCTGCATAATCCCTATCTTGCCCCTCGCTCTTAAATTCGAAAATAAGCACAAATAATAAGTCAAGAAAACTAAAAAAATACATTCTTCCTCAATATAGACCAGTGGTGGAAATTGGAGAGCCAAAGTGGGGGGTTTAAGCTATATTTGTTAATGGGAGACGGAAAAGGGACACAGTTTACTAATGCAAAACAGGAGAGAGAGAGGGAGAGAGAGTGACAAGAAAGGCGAGAGTTTTTTAAGAGAGAGAAAAAGAAAGAAAGTTTTTTTTTTTTCTTTTTTTCTTAGAGAGAGAGAGGTGGGCTGAGTGTAATTGGATTTCTTTTTTGTTGGAAACAGAGCACAACAAGGAGAGACCCACTTCAAAGTTAAGTGGGGAGCTACGGGGGGCGTAGGATAAGCAGAAGCTGAAGAAGATAACCTAGAGAGTTTGAGTCTTTCAAGCTCCCTTCACATCCTCTATCTCTTACATGGTAGTGTAGTAGTGGTTGCTGCTATGCTTATGCTTTAACCTGCGTCAAAGGGGCGTAGGACAAGGGAGATTTTGCTCTGGTTCTTTTCTGGGTTTCTTTTGTTTTTAGTAAAGATGGGTTCTTGCGGATGTGTTGGTGGTGCTGCTTTCAGCAGAAGCAGAGTGTTGGTATTGGTTTTTTGCTTATTGGGTTTGATTTCAATATCTTGCGCTGCTAGATTGAGTGTGTCAAGACAGAAACTTGAGGTTCAAAAACACTTGAACCGCTTAAACAAGCCAGCTGTTAAAAGCATTGAGGTACTTTTTCCCCTCTCCTTAAAGTTCTGTTTGGTTACTGAGAAAGTGAGGGAAAATGTGTTTCTAAAGCTGTGTTCTTTTCTATCTGGTTGCTAAATGGTGTAACAAGTTAACTCAAGTTAAAGCCTAATAGTGGATTTATGGGGTTAGCTACTACACTTATTTTCTTTCGGTTTCTTGCATTTCCTCAATGCTAAAAAATGGGTAAAGAATGTAATGTTATTTCATTAAATCTCCTTTTTTTGTTCTGTGATGGCCATCAAGTTTCTTGATTTTTTTTTTAAATTATTGTTTTGAAACAGCAATGATGTTTTATACAATTTTCCTCCTCTCCTTCTTTCTTTCTCTCTCCGTATAATGATGTCCTTTATGGAGAGTTATTGAAACAGGAAAGAAAGCAACAGAAGCAAGAATTTACCCAAGACTGCAAATTTTAATTGCTTTTGGTACTTTACATTTTTCTCAGCAACCAAGCAAAACATAAATGCAAGTGGGCACTGTGGTTTCTCTTGTAGTTTCATGTACATGGGACTCAAGACCTCACTGACACACTTAACTCCTACCATGACTTGGTAATTTGTTGGGCTGACAAATTCGGGGTATTACTGCAAGATTTCTCATTATCTCTCTTGTATTTTTGATGGCTATACAGAGTCCAGACGGGGATATAATTGACTGTGTTCACATGTCTCATCAGCCAGCTTTTGATCACCCCTACCTCAAAGACCACAAGATTCAGGTCCATCTTCTTCAGTCACTACTTCAAAGTTTATCCCTTTTTCATGTTTTTGGTTTTTGCTGTTACTGATTTTATGTTTTGGGTTTCTTTTTGGTTAATTAGATGAGACCTAGTTACCATCCAGAAGGGCGGGTCTTTGATGATAGCAAGGTGTCTACAGAATCCAAAGAAAGAAAAAATCCTATCACTCAGCTGTGGCATGTGAATGATAAATGCCCCGAGGGTACTGTACCCATTAGAAGAACAAAGGAGGATGATGTTTTAAGAGCTAGCTCTGTGAAAAGATATGGCAGGAAGAAGCACAGAGCCATCCCCCAGCCGAGGTCCGCAGATCCTGATCTCATCAATGAAAGTGGCCACCAGGTAAGGTTTCTTGCTTTTATTCCTTTTATACCGTATAAATTTATCGAAAGTCATATAAAAGCATCTTTAGCGACCCACTTTTTTGATTTTGTCATGCTCTATTTGTTTCAAATGCTCATTTTCCTGTGGCAATTTCTTTGGGGTGATTAGCATGCAATAGCTTATGTGGAAGGGGATAAGTACTATGGTGCAAAAGCAACCATCAACGTATGGGAACCCAAAATTCAACAACCTAATGAATTCAGCTTGTCTCAGCTGTGGATATTGGGAGGTTCCTTTGGTCAAGATCTCAATAGCATTGAAGCTGGTTGGCAGGTATTATCCCGACTAGTTTAATCCTACTTCATCTATACTGGCCAGAAATAATTGAACTTTATAATGGAGACCATACATCTGCCATTATTTTAATGCTTGCAATGTGAATGGAAACAGGTTAGTCCAGATCTGTATGGTGATAACAACACAAGGCTCTTCACCTACTGGACTGTGAGCTTCTAATCCTGTCACTCCTTCAATCAATCTTATAATTTTCATGGATTGTTAGCGAATAGATTTTACTCAGTTGTTTTTCTTACGCTAATATCAGAGTGATGCATATCAAGCCACGGGTTGCTACAATCTCCTTTGCTCGGGCTTCATTCAAATCAACAGTGAGATTGCAATGGGTGCAAGCATCTCTCCTGTTTCTGGCTACCGCAATTCCCAATATGATATTAGTATACTTGTCTGGAAGGTAAAATCCAAGGCCTCACATTCACATTCAGCCCAAAGTTGAATAGCTAAAGACCAAGTCGTTAGTAAGATTTTCAATATATAGGAGCCAAAGATAAAATTAGAGCAACAGAAGCTCTGAATGGTTCAAATTTATGTGAAGATGCATCTTTGGCCATATTAGAATATTCTTTCATGTATATAATAGAGGCCAGAGTGTCAGAACATCATTGTGGTGCAGGTGCTGAGAATCTTTTGGCATTATCCTATGATCATTGATTTTCCAACTCACTGAATTGATAAGAGGACATTGATACAGAAATAATAGATGCCATTTACCTTCCACGGTAGTGCTTAAGGCATGACTTCTACTGTAGCTATATATTTTTACTGCCTTGCCCAGGAGGCCTGCTGCACCTATTCCCTATCTACACCTTTGCTCGCAGAAGCACCCATTTAACTTGGTTATTTTGGAACTTCTGCAGGATCCGAAGGAGGGGCACTGGTGGATGCAATTCGGCAATGACTATGTGCTGGGTTATTGGCCTTCTTTCCTGTTCTCATACCTAGCAGACAGTGCTTCCATGATTGAGTGGGGAGGTGAGGTGGTGAACTCAGAGCCTGATGGTCGGCACACCTCCACTCAAATGGGCAGTGGTCGTTTCCCCGAGGAAGGGTTTGGTAAAGCAAGTTACTTCAGGAATATTCAAGTTGTTGACTCCTCGAACAATCTCAAGGCCCCTAAAGGGATTGGCACCTTCACTGAGAAATCTAACTGCTATGATGTTCAAACTGGCAATAATGGGGACTGGGGCCGTTACTTTTATTATGGGGGGCCTGGTAGAAATGATAACTGTCCATGAAGTAAAACACCCTCCCATTTTCACCCCACACATTCTCTCTCCCTATGTATCATTCAACCTAGTGCAATGCCTCTCCCTCTCTTGTATACCTTTTTTTTTTTTTTTAGTTTTTACTTTTAGGTTGGGTTACTAAACATGTGACATCTGCGGGAAGTTTTGACTCTTGTTTTTTCACCAAGATTCTCCTTGTAAGTGGCTGGGGGAAGCGGCCAAGTTTCTCAAAAAGCTAAAAGAAACAGGCCTTTGTTTGCTCTCTCTGTTTTTCTATTTGTTTGTAAACACTCCTTGGAGTGGCCTGTTAATGAATGAAACAACTTCTCTCCTATCTTGCCCCCTCAAAATATTCAAGTTTGCCACATGTTTCTCTTTGTTCCTCCGCTTTAGAATACACAAGTAGAGAAATGAAGGGTGGAAAGGACCAGGGAGCTCTGTGAGGTTTGAAGAATATTCTCATTCGAGGAAAAAAAAACAGGAAAAAGAAAAGATTATCTGGATGATAAGTGTTGCTTGTGAGTGGATGAATGGCAGTGCACATTTCATGGTGCCCCTTTACTTTTTGTAAAGAGAGCTCAACAACCCAGCCATCTTCACCTAAAACTGACCAGTTAAGTAGTGATAAATTGCTTTGCCAATCCTTCATTCCTCGGAATGCATGACAGGTTCTTCCATTTTCTTAATGGCTTCCAGTTAAGATTCCTTAATGTAGAGTATATATAAAATAAGATAGATTTTTCAAGATCGGCATGATTAATTAATTAAGATGCTAAAATGTCATTTTCTGCCAACAACCTAGAATGTGCAGGAACACATGGACTGCAAGCCTTTGAGATGGGGTTGGTCATGTGAAAAGAGTGGAGAATGTCAGTGCTCAGATTCATTATTCAAGGTCTGTTTTAGGGTTGATTAAGATTTAAGAACTGCCAAGAAATCAAAGTGAAAATTATCGTACATGGACTTTTCAAACTAGATCCAGCTGTTCCAATACAAATCCTAGGTAAAATATTCAGCTGTGGCTAGAGAACAACCCAGGGTTTCCCACAGCACTGTTATAAGTCAAAAAATCTTGTTCAAAACCACAACATGCATTCCACAATTAAAGGGTCAGAAGGTTCGAGTCCAGTTTGGCATGGCACTGGTCAAGATATCCTTTAATCTTTTTTGAACAAGAAGAGATAACTCCATGCTGACCAACTCTATAGCTGATAGACTGTCAACAAAGTAGCAGTATCTACAATGCAGAAGCATAGGATTACCAGATCTATAAAGTATTACTGCTTGAGAATGGATGCATAGACATCTTCTTGTCCATTTCCCCCCTCCCCTCAACGCAGCCACATGAACGAGCACATAATTAAACATGCTGATGCATTGACACAGTGCAGGGAAGAGAGTTGTATGTGTAGTTGTGTACACTAAAATGTACTCAAAAACAGTCAACTGCAGAATCTGGCTTCATGATATCACATAAGTTGCTCCTTTAAAAGGTAATTAAGGTGATCTCTTCAACTGATTTTTCTTCTCTCTTTGGGCTCGCTCCAAAAAAAAAAAACAAGTGGTTATGAAAAATTAATATATTTTTTTATATTTTTAAATTGTTTTAATATATTAATATCAAAAATTAATTTTAAAAAATAAAAAATATTATTTTAATACATTAATTTTTTTATTTTAAAAAAAACAGCTGCTAACTGATCCCAACATCCTAAACTATCTTTTAGTGCCTAAAAATGGAAAGTGACGATGTGAAATTTATTTATTTAGTGACTCCAAGTGTGAACATCGGCAAAAAAATGAAAGAATGTAAAGACAAGATGGGGCCTTGGACCCCTTTTGTATCCCAAAATAAAAAAAAAACAAGAAAATCATCACAGAGCCCCGCAGGCTGCAAGAACATGACGAGGACCCGGGTGGACCAGAAATCAGCAGCAGCAGAAATTCCAGGCAATAGGCCGGTGCTGAAGGCCTCACGCGAGGAGGATTTCTCGCACCTATAGATCGGCAACCATAGATTTTTTCTTGCGGGAATTGTACTGGAAGAAAAAGGAGCAATCGTACAAGTAAAAGGAGAAGGAAAATCCAGAAAAAAGAAGCCTTACATGTGGCAGAGACAGCAGAGGGTGTTTGAATGTGAGGTGGCTTGTGCTTTTTTTAAGTAAAAAGCATATTTTTAAAGCTTTTAAAAGTGTGATTTGTGTTTAAAAGATATTATATCTTTGACAAAAAGCCACCACACCTCCAAACTAAACACACACCAGCAACTCAACCTGAAAAAACTAGGTCTCTGAGTCGAGAAGTTCTGAGTTCTCTTCCTGAGTTTTATCATAAAACACTCCCAGCAACGATACATAATGCATCAATGATAATGATTGTCAACTGAGAATTAAATTGGAAAATAGTTATAATTTAATAAGCTAAATAAAAAAAAAGCACAAAAAAATTAAATGAATATACTCATTAATTTTTTATAAAAAACTACTGATAATCAAGTAATATCATTAAATCAAAAGTACAGAGGGAGAAACAGACACGATTTTT
>Ga0325411_1006734_pt1 | contig 12580 bp, 4 predicted proteins | sample PopdelMetagenome_13_FD_206181 | JGI IMG/M metagenome (GOLD analysis project Ga0325411, IMG submission 206181) | Populus deltoides microbial communities from Bellville, Georgia, United States - Xylem-PdIQD-R4 | ecosystem: Host-associated > Plants > Phyllosphere > Stem > Wood/Secondary xylem... | reverse complement strand
TTTTTTTAAAAAAATTAGTTTAAGATGAATTAAATTTATTCGTATTGTAATTTCAATTTTATTTCTGGTAATATTTTACCTAATTTTATTGCACGCTCAAAGAATCATGAAAACTGTAGTTCTTGTCGGATGAATTTTGTATGTAATGGAATTGTAGATAGTTTAATAGAACAATAATTTTTTTTTATATAAAGTATGATTTATTTCATGATGTAATAGCAATAGTTAAATCTACAATATTTAAATTAAAAACCATAAATATTAATATATATTTTTTAAAATTATTTTATAACCTCAATTTCAAAAGCATTCTTAACCAAACACATTAAACTATTTTTTGTTCAACCTCAATTTCAACCACAATTTTAACCAAAAATATATTTTTTCAAACCAACGTCAACTAAAAGTACTTTTATAAAACAACTTTTTTCAAACCACAACCACAACAGCTACCGCAATACCAAATACACTCGAAGTAGATTAACTGTGGTTGTGGTTTTTGTACTGAAATATATGTTAATAATATATTTTTTTATTTTTTAAAAATTATTTTTAACATCTGCAAACTAAAACGATCCAAAACATACAAAACATATTAAATTTTAACAAAAATTAAAAAAAATTTGAATTTTTTAGAAATGCGGTTTGTACCGCGTTCCCAAATGGTTTCTAAGTATTGTTTTTTAAAGAATTTTTTATTTAAAAATATATCAGAATAAAATTTATTTTAATTTTTTAAAATTATTTTTAACATTAATTTATTAAAAAGATATGAAAATATACAAAAATATTAATTTAAAATAAAAAATAAATACTAACATTATAACATATCTCCAATGCTAACATGTAAATTTCATCCCATCTCTGATTAAGGATAAAAAACCAACATTGAAGAAATTCTTGAAAAAAATACTAAAACGTAAAAAATAGATTAATCTCAGTTTTTTTTTAATATTTATTGCAATTAAAATAGATATTTGTAAGTTATGAAGAGAAAAAATTATTCTGTTAGGAGAATTTCTCAATTCTTATTTATGTATTTTGGTCATTAACTCAAGATAAAAATAAATAAATTAAAAAGCAGTAAAACAAAGGCCCGAGTCAAACTTGGTAAACATATTGAATCCATGATTCGAAATATGATATCATGATAACTCTATAGAAATAAAGGGTAAAAAAAAAACAAATAATATCAATTTCCAAAAAAACTAAAAAAAACAAAATTCCTTCAGGTATTGTCTCAAATCAAATGTCAGAAGATAAAATCTATTAATTTAATTTAATTAAAAAATAAAACTCCTTTTAAAGAAGTGAAATTTAACAAAAAATAAAAAAAAACTCAAGGCATATATAGTTATTTTAAAAAGAAAGATAAATCCTATAGAAAAGGAGTAAAAAAAATGTTAGAGAATGAAAAATGAAAAAAAAAAGAGCTTAAAAAAAGCAAGTCCGAGTGAACCTTGTAAACTCGGAACTTTTAAATCCGCAATCCATTAAATTCTTGACCCGAGTTTAACTCATGAGCTCAACACCTAAAAATTAAATGTTGGAGGAAGAAATCAATCATTTTAATTCAATTTAAAAACAAAATTCCTTCAGAAAAACTAAATTCAACAAAGACAAAAAGAAAAAAAAAACCAAGGCAATGAGTGTTGTTTTCAAAACGACTAAAAAATACCATACAAAGTGAATTAAAAAATATAAAAAAGTGGGAGGATGGAAAAAAAAAAGCTAAAAAAAAAGGTAAAAGAAAAACTAAAGAAACCTATGTCAACTTTGTAAATCAAGGTTAATCTCATAAACCCGTAAACCATTAAATTTAGACCTGAACTCAACTAAGAAGGGAAACACCCGGTTAATTAAATATTGAAAGATAAAATAATAATAAAAAAATCAATCTAAAATACTCTTGCAAGGTAAAAAAAATACAACAATAAAAAAATTAGATTTGACAGGGAAAAACCAAATAATGATGAAGTTGGAATTTTTTTTGCCAAAACCATCTAAAATTAAATAATATAGAAATTAAAAGAATAGGGACCAAATCTGATATATGAAAATATCAATTATGGATGAAATTGAAAACAATTCTTAATTTAATAAACTATTCCAAATTAAAAAAATTACAACAAAGAAAACATGGATGAAATTGAAAAAACCCTTTAATTTCATAAAATATTCTAAATTTTAAAAATTATAATAAAGAGAATATGGATGAAATCTTAAGTATAACAAACTTTAGGGGTTGATTTGATTTTTTTTTTTAATTACAACATGAAAATCTAGTAAGAGAGAGGGAAAATGAAAAAAATAAAATAAAAGGCCACAAGCGCGACACCGGCCGCTATAGTGCTACACGCATCACTGATTCATGGAAGAGACTCTAAGACATTTCAAAAGCCGTCCTGGAATCATGATTTTAGCCACTAGACGACGTCGCATGTGTCGTTCGAAGGCGGCTGACACTATTCATCTTTTTTTTTCTTTTTAATTTCCTTATTTATTAATTTACTCTATTGCCCCCCAAGAACACCCAATAACTACCAAGTGACCACATGTAAATGACAAAAAAGCTCCTAAGTCAAAGACAATTGTTTTTAATTTTCAAGGGTAATAAAGTAACTTACCTGTTTAAAAATAAAGTCAAAGACTTAAAAGCCCTTGTCCCAAGTGATTGTTTTTTGTCTTTCAAAGGCAATTAAGTAATCGCACTATCAAAGAAAACACAGAATTACTATCTAACCCTTTCTTTTCAAGTAATGACCAAGGTGTCCCATGAAAAATATCACCATACCCCTAGACCCAAGACATGCTACTTTGCCCACCAAATGGTAAAATCAGCCTTTTATTGTGGATTCGCACGGTGAAAGGTTGATGCCTTTTAGTATAAAGTAATTTAACTTGTTTTTTTAAAAATATTTTTTGTTTCAAAAAATATCAAATTGATATATTTTTAAATATTTTTTCATGATTTTAATGTGCTGATATAAACAATAAAAAATAATATAAAAATATTATTTTAATACATTTTTAATTTAAAAACATTTTTGTAAAAAAATATTACACCGCATTACTAAACACACACTCAGCTAGGATATGATTCGTGATACTTAGAAGTTGTGTTTAAGTTGAGTTTAAAGCACTTAAGAGTCAATTTGATGTCGGATATGAATATAAGGATGTCTAGGGTGCGTTGCCTTAAGGTTCGGGCAAGAACCAAAGCTAAGGTTTTCGAGATTAATGCATTTCAGGAATTAACCTAGGATTGAGTTTGAGTCGGATTTAAGGGTACTAGGAGATTGGATGAAATTTTATCTAAGGTGCTTTGAGTCCAATGAAGAGTAGGTTTAAGGTGTCCTAGTCAAGGCTAGTGATATTCAGGATACACTAAAATTGAGTATATGACATAGTTATTATCTATTAATTTTAGATAACATCATACTAATTTAAATATTCCATTAAGATTAAGGGATTTTTTTAAAAATAAAACAAAAAAAAAACTACCCAACCAAACAAGTTTTTTATTTTTGAAAATTGAAAATAAAAACAAAAAATCTGGAAACTAAAACATAATTAAAAAAACCAAAATGGCACCAAACGATCCTTTAAATTTCTTTTTTTCTCAATTGATGTATTGAAGAGAGAACTTTTTTTTTTTCCAGTCTTTCCTTAATTGGAACCGCTAATGCAAACCATGGGAAGATTTCTTTAAATAGGCCATAATTAATTAGTTATGACATTTGTTTTTCTTATGAAGCTATAATTAAGGATTTTAACAAAGTAATTTCAAATGATAATGCAAACATCTTACTAAAAGATTCTTTCTAGAAAATTTCAAATGATAAATTAAATCTACAAGATTCATTAATAAACACACTGATTCAAGGTACAATTTAATACAATTTAACTGGAATATTTTCATATTAAACTAAAGATTTACTTCATATAATACATTTTAACCATTTTTTTTTGTAAAAAAAGTAATTGAAAGAACAATGATCAAAATTGATACTAATAAAAACAGAGATATTTTTACAAAAAGTGTGAAAAAAAAATCAATTTTCATCCATAAAGTTTTGAATTATACATGTTTGTCCTTATTACTTTAGATCTTGATGTTTCAATCCAAAATTTTATTTTTATTACGTTTCAATTTCTAAAATCAAGGAATGAAAGAGAAAGTAATAAAAAATAGTAAGGAGAGAAAAAACAGTCGGCTAACACATCTTAGTCATCAAAATAGTTGAAATTGGTGTCATGGGTTCATCTTAGAGAGAGAAATTTAATGAAAGTGGTTTCGCCCTTTAAACATGTTGGAAAAATTAGATTGAGACCCATTAATTTGTTTTTTATTTGGTACAATTTTGAATTTTAAAATTGATTTAGAGAGTGTTTTAGGTTTCAAAATATGTTTACTGAGGTTTCTAAATATTTTTGGACGAAAACAAGTTGAAAATAAGTTTTTAGAGTTCACATACTTGAACCTTGATTTTCCGGTCACCAAGGTGATTGAAAAAATACAGAAAATAACAACATGTCTTCTACCAAGTCAGATGAAGTGTCATCTATCAAAATGAATATAAAAAAAGAGTGAACATAAAAAAATAAAAAAGCCAAGCATACTGGCCTAACTTTTTCGTACAGGTTTGGCGTATAAGCCTAACTTGCTAGACCTAGTAATGTTTGGCTATTTTTTTAAAATTTTTTTAATTTTTTAAAATTTAATTAGTAATTAATATACTCTTGCTTATTTTTTAAAATTATTTAGTTTATTTAAAAAATATTAATTGATCATTATAATTTATTTAATTAACCTCAGAAAAAAACATATAATATGAAATTAATATTTGAATATACTCAATCTTTTATTTTTTATAAACAAAATCAGCTTCTTGCTTAGATATTTATTTATCATTAACAATTTTGCAACACTCAACATTTTGTCTAAATCTAATAGACATTTGACAAAATAATCGAAGACTAGGAACAAGAATTTCCTGAATGTTATAAGTTTTTTTTTTTTAAAAAAAAACTAGCATAGTAAATATTAAAATTTGGTGGAATAGCACCATTTAAAAAGGATTTGATAAAATAACATACTTTGATATTGTCGTGCTTCAGAACCGCGACAACTTAAGATATTGTGTTTTTGAAGCATGACATTAATTAAAATTTAAACTTAGATCGAATAACATAGAACAGATGCACAACCCAGCCTCTCTCTCCTAAACCAACTAATGCCCTCATTTGCTCTCTACAAAACCCACCAAACACCTTTATTTAACCCTTAAAATAACCAAAAATCAAACCCATTAGAGGTTTGTAAGCATCCTAGATGTTTGTGGATGCAAAATCGATTGATCAATTTGTCATCGCAATTGTTGTCGCTGCCACAACCATCCCACCTTTTTTTATAACTCTATAAGTAAGGTAAACATACTATATTGCTATAAATTTATATTTTGTTTGGTTGAAATGAAATAGTGTTTTAGGTTGAATTTAGAGTTTATGATGAATTTATGATTTGTTGAGTTAATGTGAAATTAGTTAAGAATATAATCAATTAGAGTTGATTTGATATAGTTGAACATAAAAATAAGTTAAATTAATTATGAAATAATTATTTTAATAATTATATGTTGCGTTTAATTGATGTTAAGTTGTCGAATTATAGATTTTATGTGTATTGTTGGAATCAACTAATAATATAATTAAATATGCTTAATGATTTCATGGACGAGAGCATGATTGTGGTAAAATTATGATGAATTAAATGTTTTGTTGATTGTTGATAAGCTGATGCATTTGGTATTATTTTTGAATTATAGTAATTTACTATTAATTCGTGTTTGATTTAATGCAATTGAGCATTAAAATATCAATAAAAATATGTATTATGAATTATGTTTAATTTATTGTGAATTTACTTTAACATTAAACTTTGAAAATTTGATTGTATTTGTTATGAATTTTGTCAATTAGTGTTAGGATAATGCAATTTAGTTACAATTACATCCAATTAGTCGAAATCTAATTTTTTTTAATAGAATGTCTTATAACATATTTATGTTATATCATTACGATGACACTATTATTCTTGATATGACCTATAGTATAACATACAATGATGAGATCAATTTGTTGTTAAATGATAATTTATGTTTGTTATATGCAAAAATGAAACAAACCATTTGTCATGGACTTGAGTGAAATTATAATGATATTGAAATAACTTGGAGGTGTTAGATTGGTGAACATCATTATTATCTTGTGTCAATTATGTGTAATGATAGTTTTAAAACAATGATTGACTCTTTCATTCAAAGTGGTTTGAACATGATATATTGTATACAAGTAGTCAACTAAAATGTGTGTCCTAACTTTTGCCGGGCCTTCAAATTTAATTAGTAGAGGTAAAAATAGTTTTGTTGTCAGTTGATTTGCTGCAAAAGATAAATGATATTATGTTCGACAATTCATTTGTTGATCAACATAGATTTAACTATTCTGAGCCTATTGACAATGGAGATGATGATACATTAGACCTGAATGTAATGATGAATGATGGAGATAATGATGTTAATGATGAAATCATACCTCATATTTCTGAATTTATGGATGCTTTTAGGTCTAGTTTTGTTGTTTCTAATGATTAGACACTAAGTCATAGATGTATTCTAGGAGGTTTTGAGTTGGAGGTTAGATAAAAATTTAGTAGTAAAAATGAATGAGTTAATGTTGTTAAACGATGACATAATGCACATTTGCTTGAATACCGAGTCTAACGGTTTAAATATCTTAAGTTTTTTTAAATAAAAAAATAAAAAAATAGTGTTTACGTTTGATAAAATAAATCTTAAAAAATATATATTAAATGACAAATTAAAAATGAGTTGTCAATGCTAATTAAATACTAAAATGAGAAGCTGATTCTTTTAGTAAAAATAAAAGATAGATACACATGCAAATATTTTACTCCAGCTATCCTTTTTATTTTTTGTATTTTATCTTAGAGGTTAATTGGTTGCTAAGAACAATTTTTTTTTTATAAAAAAACAAATATATCATGCAAGTACAACTTACTTATATAAAATATAAGAAAAACAATTTTAAATATGAGTTATCATAACCTCTTTGAAGTATTATGAAATTAAAAAAAAACAATAAGAATATTAATTAGTATTTTAAAAAATAAAAAAATAATAAAGAGGCTAAAATCCAGACTGCATATTTGGTTTATTAATTTTTGAAAGAGTAGACAACACATCTTTTGCTCTATTTTTTTTTTATTTAACTAATGACTTGTTGTCTGTTATGGAAAACATCCTATCATCCACTAGATAATTTTCAATAACCTCTTATTATCAAAAAATCAAAGTCCAAGTTTTGAGACTTTAATAACCTATCTTTCAACTTGTTTTCAAATGAAAACACCTAAAAAAAAATTATAGAAACATTAATAAACTCATCTTTAATTTCAAAAACACCCTATAATCACTTGAAAAAAAAACTTAACAAAAAAATCTTTGTGAACTTTGATATACTTTTTTCAATATAGTTAAAGAGCTAATTATCTCCATTGAACTCTTTTCATAAAGACGAACATATTAAAGTCCAAATCATCCTCTTTTATGGATGAAATGTGATTGGCAAAATACTTTCTCTCTCCTTAACCTTTTCCGGCCACTTTCTCTATTTTCTAACAACATTCAAGTGCTGAAATGTGAAAAAATAAAAATAAAGTTTAGAGTTGAAACGTTAAATGTTAAAACAATAGAAACCAAATAATACATAAGTTGGAAATTTAGGGAAAAGTAAAGTTTTCCAATCCAAAATGAAAAGGAATTTCTTTTTTTATATATATAAATATATATTTGGTTCTTCTTCTTTTAATTTTTTTTAATCACAACCTAAAGTTCTATTTTGCAAAATTGATCTTTAATTTGTCATTGGAAGATTCCTTAACACTTTGCATATGCAAGAACATTCAAAGTCAAAGAAATCTCAAAACATCAAATTATGCAAATATAATTAGAAGGATGAGATTGCGAAGAAATAAAGTTTGATGATTAAAATAAAAAAACAGTATAAAAATAAACAGTATAGTCCATAGAGAAATGAGTATGCATGAACAATGATTGTTACTATTCATTTTCCTCAAATTTTTTTAAATATAATTATAACAAATAAAATTATTTAAAAGTATGTAATTTGATGGCATTAAAATCATAATAATATTTTGCATGCCCTTTATTATTATTATTTTAAAAAATAGTTTTTTTTATTCAAATAAGGTTTTTCTATATCTTAGCCAAAGTTGATTGATTGTGGTTTAGTTAAGATCTCGTTTGTTTTTGTGTTTTAAAAGAATTTTTGAAAAAAATTGATTTTTTTTGCTTCAAATTAATTGTTATTAGTGTTTTCAGATCATTTTGATGTACTGATAGTAAAATAATTTTTTTAAAATAAAAAAATATTATTATAATGTATTTTCAAACAAAAAATTACTTAAAAAAATAACCACTACCACTCTTCTAATCATAAGGCATGTAACGATGCTCTTGGGACACATGAAAAATGTGATTGACAAACCATTTTTGTTGATAGGTCATGCTTCACGAGTGGTACAAATGAATATTCTCAATTTTCACCGAAATAAGAATACGATTTTCACAATTTATTGTCATGTACTGTTGGCTGGCAAAAAAAAAAAAAAAAAAAACTATATGAGAAACCTATAAGATAGATGCATCTTTAAGGAGTTTCCACAGGAGGCTGTGAAGGTGATGCAGCCGGTTCGTAATGATCATGAAGTCTTCAAATGTTTTTTTGAAAACCTCGATGTAGTACATTCGAAACTTGGTGTGATGACGGTAAACGACCTTATTATATAGTAACATAACTATATCATTGTTTCGCTTTTTTTTTATAACATAAAATATATTCAAGTGTTATTAATATTTTTTTAATCATAAAAATTGTTCCGATATGATTTTGATGGATTTAAAAACAATCTAAACAATTTGTAAAAATATAATTTAACTAAAAATATTCATAGAACTATTTTTTTAAAAATATTAAGATGACAATACAATAGATCATCTCAGGTCAATACAGGTTAACCTGTCAAATTCACAATCATGATCATAAGAATAATAACCCCACAAAAAGCAAATTAAAACAAATTATAAAGTATGTTTCCTAATTAACCTAATGATAAAAGATGAAATTAAAATTCAATTAAAAAAACGAACCGAGTAACCTAAGTTAATTTACCAAACCTGCAACTCGGGTCATGAAACCGAGATACTCCCATAGATAGAGAATCAAAACAAATTATGAAACTAAATTCATAATAAACCCAACATTGAAGGATGAAATTAAAAAAAAATAATTAAAAAATGACAAAAAAACTTAATTCAACCTAGGTCAAACAAGTGACCCGGGTTATGAAACTGAGATAATTTTATAGAAAGCAAATAAAAAAACAACCAAAATCAACCCAGGTTAATATATCAAACTAGCGACCCTGGTTAACCTACCAAACTCGTGACCCAGGTCTTAAGGTTGAAATATTCATATAAAGAGCAAATTGAAACAAATTATGAAGTGTAATTCCCAATTAACCTAATATTAAAGGATGAAATTAAAAATAAATTTATTTTTAAAAAGGACTAAAATAATAATTAAAATCAACTTTAGTTAACTTATTAAATTTATAATTCGGATCATAAAACTAAAATAATCTTATAAAAAATAAACCAAAATAAATCAGAAACATAATTTCTACTGCGAGATGGATCATTAGGCTAGATAGAAAAACTAGGTATGCTTGACCATAAAAAAAGGATAGCCCAGGTGTGCCTGCCTTGAAAAAAAGAACAGCCCTATATATATATCAATCCTTTAGAGATAGCATAAGAAAAGAAAATTCTCTTTTTAATTTTGTCTCTTTATTTTATTTAAAAATATTATATTCCACAAGAAAATATTTTTAGTACTTTTATTTTTATTTATTGTATTTGTTACAATCCATAATTAATAAAGGTATAAAATTTATTGAACTTATAATGAAAATGAAAAAAAAATCAAGATTTAAAAGTCTTAAAATGATAGCTAAACTATAGAGAAAATTCTTAATGTTAATACTTCTAATGACAATAACATACAAACATATTAAAATATATGAAAATAAAATAAATAAAATCCTTTAATAACAAGGAAAATAAATAAAAATTTAAAATAACATTTTTCGAATCTAAATTGGTCATTAAAACGATCTTGACTAGTATTAGCGTAGACCTTAAAGGAATTGGACTTATAAAACATATTTGCAACGTGTCAACCCTATCCAACATCTAAATTAAATTATTTACTTATTTTTATTAGAAAGCTCAATTGACTTGTCTTGAGTTATATATATATATATATATTACACTTATCAGTTTTTGTCTATAAATATATTTGTTAAACATTCCACGTCAAAACTGTCATCTAAACCATAGTTATTAAACTCGAACCGACCTGGCGGGTTGACCCGGGACCTGGACTGGTTTAAGTTTGTTAAAAGACCGGATGACGCAACAACCTGGTAAAACCTGGTCAATCCATGACCCGGGCGAACCAGGATGAGACCCGGTGTTTTTTTTTCCTTTTTCAAATGTGGTTTCTGTCCTTTGGCCTCCCTTCTTATTTCATCATCTTCTGTACAATGAGTTGTTGTTAGCAGCAGAAGAGAGGAAATGAGTGTGAGGGACTTATTTCATCATCTTCTCTACAATGAGTTGTTGTTAGCAGCAGAAGAGAGGAAATAAGAGTGAGGGACACTGCCATTAGAGGCTGGTCGGGCTGGTCTCCTATATCAGTGGGCGGCGGCTCTGGTTTGGCCAAGAGACGGAGGCGGCTGGGGAATAAGAAGGAGGGGCTCTCTAGTTTTGGCCAAAAAAACTAGGGGGATGACTGAGAGAAGGATGAGGAAAGTTGTGGCCTGAGTCTTCATCCCATGCTGCTTGACGGAATGCCTTCTAGAACGAGAGTGAAGAAAGAAGGGAAGAGAATTTCTTTTATCTTCTAATTTTCGATACTCAGTTGCGCATGGCAGCTACTTTGGCCAAGCAAAAAGAAAAGCTTTGGCTGGTTTTGGAAGAGAAAATCTAAAGCCAGAGGGAGCAACGACTTGTTGTTTTATTTGGTATAGATAGGGAAAAGTTTAGGTTTTGTGTGCCTTTCCTTCAAAATTTTTTGTTGACCAGGAAATATATTAAATTGCAATGTGGAGCATTCCCCGTAGCTTCTAGAGCTATTTGGCAGGGAAATATGGAAACATGTTTTACTGGAAAGAGAAGGTAAATTACAAAATTGTGGGAATATTAATTTTCTTAGGTGTTGAATCTGTTGTCAACAGCTTTCAAAAGAAAGAAAAAGGAGTGAATTTCCAGGTTGACTCATAAAACCCGGACCCAGCTTTTTGACCGGATCAACTCCCGGGCCGGATTTAATAACTATGATCTAAACTATAATCCATTATAAGAAATAAAGTTATAGTTTCGAGTTTTAAATATGAAATCTAAAATAAGCAGAGAATGAAATAAAGGTTGAGTTGGTGAACTAATATGTAAACCATGGGTTAATCGGTTTCATAATTTAAAAATTAGCATAGTAAATCCATAGTTGCCGAGGTACATATCAACAGTATAAAAAGGATGCATTCTTGCCACTTACATTCTCTTCATATATACTATTCAAACATGTTTGACTAATTCGATTATACGACATTTTTAACAAGACTACAAACAAAATTTTCATATGAATTCTCAATTTGTTTGTTTGTGAGTGTTTTTTTCCCAAAGAATTGCTTAAAACAAAGGCCAAAAATTTTAGTCCGGGCCATCATTAACATTAAGAATTGCTTATAACTAAAGCATATCAGCTTTTTATTATTGTGTGCAATTCATAGTGAAAAGGTTGATATTTTTAGTTATAAATTTTTTCTTTTTAGTTTTTTCTTAGTTTTTTTAATTAATTTTTTTAATTTAGTTTGTTAACATTAAATTTTTTTCTATTTAGTTATCACACTCATATGACACAGATCTCAGGTTTGACGGATTAACCCAGTTGATTCAGATTTTTTAAATTAGTTTTTTTCTTCAAATTTCATCTTTTAATATCGATTTAATTGAAAATTAAACTTCATGATTTTTTTTTTGTTTACGTTTCATTAGATTATCGCAATCTCATGAGAGGATTTTACTTTATCTCTCCTCGCAAAGCACTATTCATTGGAATAGTTCTTTGCTTTGTTTTTTTTCCTTGTTTATTTCATTTTCAATTAATCTTTTTTTTTAATTTTATTTTTTAATATTAATTTTTTTTCTATTTAGTTATCACACTTTCATGAAACGACCTTGTAGTTAGATCCACTTCCAAGGCTCTTGGGTCTGGTGTTGCAGTCAAACCCACTTAAACTTGGATCATGCAAATTTAATATTATTATTAACATTAAAAATATTATTATTTGTATTATAAATATTATTATTTGTATTATAATGAATACTGCTAATATAATAATTAATAAATTTTT
>Ga0325411_1006733_pt1 | contig 12580 bp, 5 predicted proteins | sample PopdelMetagenome_13_FD_206181 | JGI IMG/M metagenome (GOLD analysis project Ga0325411, IMG submission 206181) | Populus deltoides microbial communities from Bellville, Georgia, United States - Xylem-PdIQD-R4 | ecosystem: Host-associated > Plants > Phyllosphere > Stem > Wood/Secondary xylem... | reverse complement strand
TTGAGTCTTTGATAATAGGAGAGCAACGAGGTTGTTCGTATAAAATATTCACTTTGTGGTGAAATGAGACAAAAGGGAAAGCAAAAGGTTGGAGCTTTGAAATGGATAGGCATAACAATCTTTCTATGCTATCTTTTTTCTTCGTTGATTACTACTATATAAAATAAAATATAAATACTTTGTACATAAGATTCTTTACTAATGATAATTATTAATTAATATTGGTGGGGAAGGTTTTTTTTTTGAGAAAATAGTGTCTGTAAATTCTTGTCTATTACAAGGTTGGATTTCGGACACGTGATGTCATGGAGTGTATGTAATTTATACAGTTCGAAGACTAAAGGAGATGAATCAGAGGAATCTCTGTACTGTCTCAGACACATAAATTCCTTTGGTATCATTTGGTATGAGTAAACTATTGAACTCCTATTATTAATTTGGCCAGATTCTCATTCCGTCTTCTTTTCTCTCTCTCTCTCTCTCTTTTATTCAATACAAAAATTATTAAGCATAAAAAAGGGCTTTTTGCATTTGAATTTATGTGTTCATTAACAATACATGTTTTCTTTTTTTCGTTTTTTAATTTTTTTTGTCTTTTTCATTTTTCACCCTCTATTTTATTTTTGGCTTTACATGTTTTTTTTCTCCTAAGATTGTTCTTTTTTATTTATTTATTTATTTTTTAAATTATCTTTGTCGATTTTTTTTTAATATGGAACTAGTTGAAAATTTAGTTATGTAATTTTTTTCTTTAAAACATTATGGATTAGTATAATATTTCCCAACATGGTTTTTTTTATGATTTTTTTTAAATGATCTTTGTCGATTTTGCTTTGTAGTTTTTTCTTTTAAAATACTGTGAATTGTTACAATGTTTCCCCATATAGTTTTTGTTTTGCTACAGTTTTTCTCCACATGTTTTTTTTCCAAAATTATCTTTGTCAAATTTTTTTTAATATTGAGCTGGTTGAGAATTCAACTTTAACTTTCCCCACATGTTTTTTTTTCCATTTTTTTCAGTTTTTTTTTGTTTTTTTTCCAAAATTGTCTTCTTCTTTTTTTTTCAATTTTTGTTTTTTTTTTTCAGAATTGTTTTTGTTGATTTTATTTTTTTAATATGAAGCTGGTTGAAAATTTAGTTTTGTAGTTTTTTTCTTTAAAACAATGTAGATTGCTACAGTGTTTCTCCACATTGTTTTTTTTTTCATTTTTTATGATATTTTTGTTTTTTTTCCAGAATTTTCTTTGTCAATTTTTTTTCATATTGAGCTGGTTGAGAATTTAGCTTCGTAGTTTTTTTCTTTAAAACACTATGGATTGCTACAGTGTTCCCCCACATGATTTTTTTGTTATGATTTTTTAAAAATATCTTTATCAATTTTATTATTTTTAATATTGACCTGGCTGAGAATTACAATTGTAGATTTCCTCATGAAACATTATAGATTGCTACAATGTTTCTCTGCATGGTTTTTTTAATGATTTTTTCCAAAATTTTCTTTGTTCATTTTATTTTTTAAATATTAATCTGGTTAAAAATTTAGCTTAGTAGTTTTTTCCTTGTAAACATTGTTGGTTGCAACTGTTTTTCTCCATATAATTTCTTTTTTATTTTTTCCACAAATCCATGACAACGCACAAATATGCCCCAAACCCGCGGCATCGCGCGGGCATGACATCTAGTAATCTATTAATAAGAGTAGCTTACACATGTGGTTGCAATTTTGTAGAAAACCCATGTGTATATCATATGCAATTTTCTTGTAACATATTATTTCTTGTTGTCTCTTTATAATTTTTTTTATTTACATAGGTGTCCAGGTCAGCTTGCACGCACTTTGACAAATCTCACAGACCCTGAAATTAACGATCATATAAGCCTCCAGCAGCCCTAAGGGAACTTGAACTCATGATCATTAGAAAGTAAACTCAAAGTCTGACTAGTTGAGTTACCTCTCATATTTGTTTCCTTACAACTTGGATTTGTATATGATGGCATAATATAAAAAAGGTTAAATCATTGCCAACTAAATTAGTTTTAAAAGACTGCAAAGCTAATTATATGTGTATGCATATAATATCATATCTCATCTATTTTCTTTCTAAAAACAAAGGTTAATTATTTAATTTCTGTTTATATAATATAGTGTTTCTCTAATCTATCATTATATCTTTAATTAAGCAAATTTTATATTAAAATATACATTAAATTCATAATCTATTACTCATTTTTAGGCTAATTTATAGAAATTAATTACCTGAATTGAACGTGATAATAAATTTATACCTAAATATTAACAAGATATTAACTCGTGTAGGTAAAGTACTTATTGTAGCTAAATTCAATGTTTACTCTCTTACATTTCATAGTGAACTAGAGCAGTGTATTGTTTTCTTTTTTATCATTAAACCTTTTTTTTAATCCTGATTGAGTCCTTTTTAAGGCCAAATTGATGGCCATTTCCTTCCAATTTGTTAAGAAATGACATTATTAAAAAATCAAGGATCAAAGTGAAAAAACAGAGAAATTAGGTGGCAATTTCATACTTGGCAAGAAAAAATTTAAATTAGTCCTCTTTCTTTCCAATTAAAAAATCTTTGATCCCTTTAGTTTTAGAAAATTTAATTTTAGTACAAAATTTTATTTTTATTATTTTTTAATTGCTAGTTTGAAAGAGGAGAGAGAAATTCATTGAATTATAATATAGAGAGAGAAATTTATTGGTTGACACCACTTCCGACCACCAAAATGGTTGTTCTTGGTTTCAACGGATTCCATTCGATGAGAGAGTTTCAATAAGATGTTATTTTGTAATATCTCCAACAATAAAATATCAAAAATAACAAATTAATCGTATCCTATTTATGTTCTGACTTTAAGCCTTTCAAGTTCCTGTATAATTTTTTTACCTGATCGTAAGACCTGTTTTGTTAAATTTGAACTAGGGTATATCAAATTTCATGATAGTACATTTCACCATAATCATTTCACTATTTATTCATTTCATATAGTTTTAATTCATGTTTCTTGTTTTTTTATTTTTCAGGTATTTTTCATAATACAATTTTTAAAAACCCATACACAAACCTTTTTTTTTTATTTTCTCATATCTATTATCTGCCCCCCCCCCCTAAAGTAAATATTCTCCTTATTCTTTTTAATTAGTTGAGATAATTTTTTCCTCATTAATTTCATATATTTTTTTATCCTAGGATTTACATATTTCACCTTCAAATTGCCTAAGAAATTATATCTGACCTCGGTAAGCTTTTGGATTTCGAGTTAATTTTTATTTTTGGATCATGTTTGGAGTTATTTGATGAAGGCATAAACAAATTTATTTAAATCTTTAGAGTGTTTTTAGGTGTTTTAAAATCAAATTGTGGTTGAAAAATATATTTTTAGGTGTAAAACACCTTTGGCTCGACTTTTTGGTGACCAGAGGTAGTCGAGACTTGGGCACAACAAGCGACGTGCCATCTACCTCTTTAAAAAGGAAAAAACAATAAGGCCCAGGTGCGTGGGCTTGGGGTGGAGGGCTCGTGCACCTAGCTTTTTTTTGTTGAGGCTACCCAGATCCATGCACTTAGGCCTTTTTTTGGTACTTTAGATATTTTTTCAATTCATCGCCCAAGGTTTATTTTAAAAAAAACATTAATTGATTTTTTTTCAATTTTATCTTGAAAATATTTGGTTTATTTTAGCTGGTCTTCCTATTTTTTATTTTTTATTTTCTTTGTATGGGTTCATCACTATCTCAAATAAACATCCCGTCATTTTGTTGGTGTTTGATTTTATATACATCTGTATTTTTACTCATCGAATCAACTAGGTCATATTGGGTTAAACCTCCACACAATTTATTTATTTTTATACTAGAAAACATGTTAGTAGCGCCATGCTCATAGCTCTAGCCAATAAACTAGGAAGTTTCTAAATCATGTGCTTTTCATGTGTAAATAATGTGAGTTATTTTAGTGGACTAGCCTAAAAATCATACCAAAAAAATAGATTACAAACTTAATATATGTTTAAGGATAAAATTGGTTCAATTAAAAATATAACAATAAATTAGAAACTTAATATTATATATATTAGTCGGAACCTTGTGGATTTTTAGAAAAAAATTAAGAGAGAATGTTGAGTTTGCAATTGTGTTCAATATTGAAATCGAAATAAAAAGGGAAAATTAATTAAAAAGACCATATGTGTAATTGGAAATTTTTTTAAATATTTGATTGAAAAGTAAAATGAGATAGCCTAGTGTCTAATTTGATCAATAATTGAGATGGGATTTTTATCTTCCTAATATTATCAAGTATAGATATAAAAGAGTTAAAGAGATGTATATTAATGAAATCCATTCTTCACAATAGTTATATTTTTAATTTGAATAAAGTTGTGACGCATTCGCAATAAAACTTGAGATAAAATAGAGAATTAAATCCAATATTGATGATAATGGTCATTACAAATAGGAATGGCAATGCGTATCCATGGATTGGATTTCTTGATATTCATATTATTATTGTAATATCTCCACATTCTATATATAAATCATTGTCCAATTATTAGAAATATATGTTTAAGCTTTAGTCTTGGGATCTTGTCTCATTTTTCATGTATTATATACATGTTGTAACCATGAATGCAAAACACACAAAACATAAATCCTTTACTTTACATGACATCAGAGCTTACTTCTTTGTATATGTTCTTCAACATCACTTGTTTTTTTTTTTCTTGTAGCCATGTCCAATACCCCCATCTCAAAAAGCCTCCTCTTTAACATCTTCATCAATTTTAGATGTATCCCCCTCCATATTTCCTTCATTCCACTGATCACCTAAGTGTCATCCTAGTCTTCATCCTTTTTAATGGTGACAACTATCCTGCCTGGAAGCAGGCCATGAAAATGGCATTGAACACTGAAAACAAATTGAGTTTTGTTAATGGTGCCCTCTCCAAACCAACGTCCTCCACATCAAAAATTCAATTGTGGGAACATTGTAGTGACATGGTCTTGTCATGGATTCTCAACTCCATTGATAAATCTATTGTTAATAGTCTGATTTATCATGACTATCCCCGTGATGTATGGCTCGATCTTGAGGATTGTTTCTCTCAAAACAGCAATCCTAGAATTTTCAAATTGAAGCATGACATTGATACTCTCATCCAAGGCTTTATGACCATCTTTGCATCCATTGGGATGAACTTGTCATGCTCACTCCTACACCAAAATGCACTTGTGGTGTTCTAAAAGAATTAACCCATGTATAAGACACTGAATGGGTTTTCTAGTTTTTGATGGGGTTACATGACTTTTATGCTTCAATTTGTAGCCAGATTTTGGTCAAGGATCCTTTACCCCCAGTTACCAAAGTGTATTCGATTTTACATCAAGAGGAGAAGCAACACCTCCTTCATATCTCTAGTGTTCCAACAGAATTTGTTGCAATGGTAGTTCCCCGTCTCTTCTCTCATCATTCTAATAATAAGGGAAGAGGATATAGTCGTCCAAAATACGACTATTGTGACCGTGATGGTCATTAAAAATCCCACTATTATAAGCTGCATGGTTATCCCAAAAACAAACCTCAATACCATGAAACATCTAATGGACAATCTAGTTCATCAATGGTAGTGAATAATGTCACCAGTCCTTCAACCTCTTCTGAGATTACTATTCTTGGCCTCACCAATGACCAATGCAATCGACTCTTGGATCTTCTATCACCCTTGAACACAAACTCTGCCAACTTTGCTAGTAATCTTGCCTCTTACCATTCTACTTCTTTCCTTAATCATGAATAGATTATTGATCTCGATACCTCAAATCATATAACTTCAAATTTGTCATCCCTTAATAATGTTCATCCTCTGCATCAACCATGTCCCATTAAACTTCCAAATGGTGATATTATTTCTATAACTCATACTGACACACTGCATGTTTCCCCTGATATCTCTCTTTCTAATTTTCTATATGTGCCTTCATTTAAATTAATTTACTGTCCATTAGCAAACTCACCATTGCTCTTTATTGCATTGCCATATTTTGTTTTCTACATTTTGTGTTTTTCAGGACCTATCAATGAGGAAGGTCATTGGAAAAGGTGAAGTATAAGATGGACTTTACCACTACAAACCTTTCTTTGCCTCAGTTTTCCACTTTTAAAATGTCCCTGTTGAAATGACTTAGTCACCCTTCTACTTTATGTATTTCAAAAACTTTACATATTTCTAATCAGCATTTGGCTTGTGATATATATGCTAGAGCAAAACACACTCGTCTGTTTTTTTTAATACAAATAAAAGCACATTTTGTTTCAATTGGATTTATTGTGATATATGAGGTGGATATCCTACTGCTTCACATTTAGGAGCACACTATTTTTTAACAATAGTGGATGACTACTCACGTATGATATGAGTCTATCTCATCATACTGCTTTAGTTTTTGTTAATTTAAACCAGCTAGGTGGGTTGACCCGAGACACTTTCATCTTAAGGTTTGAATTGGTTGGAGTAGAATCTAGTCTAAACCCGACCTTTAAACAGTTAACCATTTTTTTGAATTGTTTTTTGAAAAACATGATATGGTTTTGATTTTTTTTCCTTTTTTAAAAAATAAATTGACCCTTCCAACCTATCACTCAAATATTATCCTGAACCAATCCAAATTTGGTTTTATAATTATAGTTTAAAGAGGTTATTCAATGTTTAGTTAGACTTCAACACATAAAATAAATCAATTTACTTATTATTTCAAAAAATTTAACTCATAGCATAAGTTTTCGACAAGGAAAATAATTAATTATAAACAATCATCATATGAGCCTTTCTCAGGATCAATGTTTCAACAACAAAGCCTCTCCCTCGCAATAAAATCAAGCTCATTTGACTTTCATTAAGGGCCTTTCTTAGAGATTTTTTTCTTTGATTGTTCAGCCTAACACGAGATTCGGAAACCCATTTTCTGAAACATGAAAAGTTGCCACATTTCCTTTCTTTAATATATTTTTATATCTTTAATATGATACAAAATGAAAGGTGAACGATGTGATCTTTGCTTCTTCTTTCAGGCTATGCAAAGAAAAAGAAAAAGAAAAACCCTAAAATTACAGGTTACAAGAATGTCACCGTCGAGTGCAAGAGAAATCTTTTTTTTTTTGGATTCGAGGAAACCCCACCTCCGGAAAGTGCACTTTGTGGGTTCAAGTGAGCGAGTAAAACACCGGCTGTCCCAGACTCTTACAAAAGATGCATGCTCTGACTCGAACTCGAGACTTGCTGTGTAGATCTCAAGCTCTTTACCATCACGCCACGCCATATCCGTTGCGACTCAAGAGAAATCAATACAAGACAAAGCATCATCTCTGTGCCAGAGAGGGCTTCGTTTGGTACAGGAAATGACATTCACATACAATCTTGCATCTTATTGTCGCGGGGGTGCGAGCGCCGCGACTTCGTCTGGCGACGATGGAGGCTCTTTATCGTGCCTCCTGATGATGAGGTGTTGTGTGTTGGAAAGGGTCTTGGATTTAATCATAAAATTATGATTAATGTTTTAGGAGTCGCCACCTAGTATTATGGTCACTAGGAACCTATGGTCTGCGAGAGTCTGGGTAAGGGACTGGTTGTGCAAGGGGAAGACGCATCACCCCCGGTGCACCCTACCTAAGATAAGCTGCATTGTTGTTTGATTGTTTTTTTCTAAGTCGGGTTCTATTCGTTGGTCTTTTCTAAGGCTCAAGGTAGATCTATCTTCATGAGAGAGTCTCTACCTTATCGGAATAAATCCTAACTGTTCTAAAGTCTGAATTTTAGCATCGTATTTTTACACCTTGTATATTTAATACTTGAGGGTGTACTTTATTGTGTAATTTTACGCCTCACAAATATTAAAGCCTATACCTGGATCCTAGGAAAAAAAGATTGGAAAAAGGTTTATGATATTTTGGCCAAACCCTAATGGATGATCATAAACTGGTTACGATATCCATTTTTTGGATTTTCAAAACATGAAAAAGATGCAATCTTTTTAATGGAAACATGCTTGGAAAATTTTTAGGATTTGATCGTATGAAAACAAAATGTTTTTTTTTTTGAAAGGGAAATTGACTTAAAAGTTTTTTGAAATTTTTTGAAAATGTTTTGAATTTTTTTTTGAAATATTTCAGAGAAAACCGGGTATTTTAATACCGGATTTGTATTTTACAGTGTAAATATACAACCCGATATTATGCAAAACTGGTAGAAAAATATTTGAGAAAATCACAAAATTTTTAAAGATTTTTGAATTTTTTTTGGAATTTTTTTCGTTTTTTTAAATATAATACTATAATATAATATAATATATATAATATTAATATGTGGGCTAGGCCGGCCCAGCTAACTGGGCCAAGCTCAGCCCAAGAAGAGGTGGGCCAATCTCAGCCCAGAATATTTTCTTTTTTAGTTTTTTGGGCCGGGCTGAACCCAGCCCAGACACTTGGGCTGGGCCAACACTGGCCCGGCCCATATGCAATGTTAATTATTTGCGGAACGTGAATAGTTGTTCACATTCTGCATGCAACCGAAATGGCTGCGAAAATGGAGATTGGCGGAGGAGAGGACTACCGGGAGCGGTGGTCACGGATGTGATCAGGAGGCTGAGTTGATGGTTTCGGTGGCGTCACTAGGGGAACGGTGGCCGGAGTCGATCACAGGGGAAGGAAAAAGGATTTTGCAGAGGTGAGAAAGAGGAAGAAACGGTGACTGTTTCAGGCGTGGGGTGGCCGGCTTGTGGTTGGGCTAGCTACCTGTGATGGAGATGATGGTGGGGAGACCGATGAGAATGGTAGAGGTGGCTGAAGGCCACGGTGGAGAGAGAAAGAAGAGAGAGGACTGCAATAAAAACAGGGGAGCAGGCTGGTTTTTTTAGATTTTTGGACCCGAATTTCTCCTTGCTCCAAACATGCAATTTGCTCCTATTTATAGGCGGTGGAAGAGGGAAATCTTGTCTTCACGAGGGAAAAAATTTTAGCCCTTGATTTGAATGGAAGAATCTAGACCGTCCGTTCAAAGTGTGCACCTCGAACTGCCAAATTTGACAGTCCAAGGCTGCCCGAGGTGGCCACTTTAGGCCGGTCATCAGAGCCTTTTTGATGTTTATAGGCCTGAACGGATAATGCTAGGAGATAGAGGGGTTTCAGGTGGCCATTTTGGTGCATGATTTGTCAATTTTAGGGCACAAACGAGGCATTAAATGCTCCTGTAAAACTGCTACCCTGACAGCTTCACGGGGAAGATGATGAACAGTAACCAGGCGACGCGTCGCCTGGTCTCTTTGTTTTTTTAACAACAAAACGACGCCGTTTTAGGTTAAAATTAGGGATTTTTACCGATTTCAATTTAGTCCTCCAGATTTCAATTTCTTTCAATTGAATCCCAAATTGACCATAAACTTTTGATTTAATGCAATTTGGTCCCAGCGTAACTTCAACTTCAGCCCTGTATTTACGCGCCTTTTGCAATATGGTCCTTGGCCTCGGATTTATGCAATTTCGTCCCTAATTGACCATTAAACTTTTAATTTATTCAATTTGACCCCCAGATTTTGTCAATTAAGCCCCCCAATTTTGGCGCCTTATGCAGATTAGTCTTTGGCTGTGAATTTTGTCAATTTAACCCCTAATTGACCCCAAAACTTCAATTGTCTTGCGATTTGGCCCTTAATTTCAATCAATTAACTTGGTAAAAATTAAATTTGGTCTCTTAAAATTCCAATCTTTTCAATTAAGCCTAAATTAGGCTCCCACACTTAATTTTTCACCAATTAAGCCTCAAAATAAAATTAATTTGACCCATTTAAAGTATAATAAGTCATTTCACTCAATTAAATCCTTTAATCGGACCAAAATTAATTCTTAAACATAATTAAAATTTAATTTGGCCCATGATTAAATCAAATTGGCCTATTAAAAATTTAATTATGTCATTGGACTTAATTTTTATGCAAATTCGTCCAATAATCATTTAATTTCACCTTGAATTTGCATTTTTTTCTCCATTTTTGGGCATAATGGGGTATAATTAGGCTTTGAAATTCCTTCAAAAATTGCAACTTGATTTTTGCCTATTTTTGCAGTCTTTCTTGATCAGCTTTCTCTACATTGCGAGCCTTTATTTTATTTTATTATTTTATTTTATTTTTATTTTGAAAAAAAAGTGAATTTTGGGGAATAACTCAGAATTGGGTTATGACACTTATTATGATAATTATATTAAGTTAATACTTAAATTAGGAATAAATTTTCATTATTCCCTTAATTTTCTTTACTTTCCCCAACACTGACTTAATTAATTACATCTTTTACTAGTCTCAAAATCCATCCAACTAGCCCATTTTGAAGAAAAAAGAGAGAGAAAAAAGAAGTTTTATATAAGAATTCCTCATCATTCATCAGCTTAATTTTGTGTACCAATCCTTTCTCTCCATTTTCGCTTCCAAATTGGTGTTTTAATATTATGGTCTATTGGCTTGCTAAAGAAAAGAAAAGAAAAGAAATGCAAGACGTCAAATTCATTGGTGTTTTCATATCTCAAAATTAATATTGATACCGTGAAATTGTTACAAACTTGGAAATTAAAGCATGAAATTGAGAAATTTTATTGAATGGGAAAATATTGAATTACAAGAATAATAAAATCTAGATGAAAAAAAAACTAATTTTTAAGCAGATTAGAGGTAACTTGGACAAATAAAAAATTAATGTAATTTAATTAAAGATTTTTCTCCATACTAAAACGATCCTATATTATTCAATTTTTACTAATAACAAGGAATTTAAATTTTAAAATAAATTAGATAAGGATTGAATTAAATTAAATTTAAAATTTAGTTATTGTTTTAAACTTCAAAAGTTGTTATGCATTTTATCCACCGTCCATGTTTGAAATAATCTTCAGGTCCATTACAGAAATTATAATATATAATATAAGATTCTTTTGTATTTTTTTAACATTTTCTTTTATCTTTTGGTTTGTTTAGGGTTTACTATCAACCCAATATTAAAGCATAAAATTAAATAAAAAGTCGATCCATACTAAATGATAGAATAAAAAAAAATAAAAGATAAAAAATAGAAAAAGAAAACAATTTTTTTTATTATATTTAGTTAAGTTTTGTTTTTAGGGTTTCTAATTAGTGTTTGTTTACAGGGTCATTGATTAATGTTAGTGTTTAGATTTGTTTTTTTAAATTTAGGATTATAGTTTAGGGTTAGGGTATTAATTATTTGAGATTATATTTGAGATTAATTTGAGGTTAAAGTTAGGGTTAGTTTGGGATTTGATTTTTTTTTTTATCAAAGTTATTGTTCCAAATCACGTCTATATTAAAGTTATTATTTCTAATCACATATTTGTTAAAACTATATTATTTTCTAGATATATTTTTTTGACTCATGCTAATTTACTAAATTTTTAGGTAAACTGTGATAATTTAAAAAACAAAATCCATAAAAGAGGCACCACCTTTTTAATACAGCCATAAATTATGACAAAAAGTTTTGTTCGAACATTGAACTTTGCCTGGTGGTGATCCTTGGCTCCTTGTCCAAATTTAATACAGCAAGAAATTCTGTTTGTCTAGAACATGTTCAGTGCCTGGCTTTCAATATTGTGCATGCATGTTTCCCTTTCACAAATCTCCTCCTTTTTTCTGCTTGGCCTGTTCCTCACCGTTTCTTCATCTTCCAAAATTCGACTTGGTACGTGTTGCTATGTCTCCTTTACCTAATTAATTATCAGTATAGCTCTTGCTAGCTCTACTAATTGATGATGCTCGTCAACAATACAAGTATGTTTAGGAGTATGGTATCGGTTGTTTTTTAAAATGCTTTTCATTTTAAAAAACTTTAAATTAAATAATTTTTTTTTATTTTTTAAAAATTATTTTTGACATCAGCACATCAAAATTATCTGAAAACATCAAAAAAATATTAATTTAAAACAAGAAATAAAAAAATTTAAATTTTTTTAAAATGCTTCCGAAACACAATATCAAACTCAGCTATCTATGTCGCATGCTAAAAGCTGCGAGACCCACTGTAGGATAATGCTATATCATTAAGAGATGATTGTTTCATGCATGATTGCAACTGTTAACATAGGCTGTCTTGACTCTTGGCCGCCGGCAATAGCCAGGCAAATTCATAGAACACTAAATCACAAGTCTGTAATGGTCTGACCGAGAATAACAAGAACAAGATCCAATAAATTTTAAACTACACGTACTCCTAGAAGAGCTAGTCAGTAGAGATAATAAAAACAAATTATGGAAAACTAGGGAACAATTTCCTTGTTTTTGCATTCTAAATATTATGATGCATTGCCCTTCTCCACACACACTTCACATATATATATATATATACACATATATATATATACACATACATACACTGATACACACGTACGGCGAGAAGTGTTGAATCTCATACTCAGATTAGGTGGTTTTGCCACCAAGCCATCAATTTTATAGTTAATGCACCGCTTAGATTGGGATGAATGCATTCATTAAGCTATTATTAG
>Ga0325411_1006731_pt1 | contig 12581 bp, 15 predicted proteins | sample PopdelMetagenome_13_FD_206181 | JGI IMG/M metagenome (GOLD analysis project Ga0325411, IMG submission 206181) | Populus deltoides microbial communities from Bellville, Georgia, United States - Xylem-PdIQD-R4 | ecosystem: Host-associated > Plants > Phyllosphere > Stem > Wood/Secondary xylem... | reverse complement strand
AACCAATTTTTCTTAGAGAATGACAAACTTCAAGCTAAACTGGCTAGCCTGGGAAGTGGTATGCTGCACTAGCTTGTAAAGTGCTGAAAATTTTGTGTTACTTTCCTGTCTTTTCTGATGTCAACCAGTCTTGGATTTGATTACACCAGATTTAGGTAATTGAGTACAATGTACATTTGTTTTCCCATGATAATAGGTACTACATAGCAGACCAGCTATCAGTTTGATGCATGCGCTATATTTTTCTTACAGGTTCTCCTTTTTTCTTTTAATTATTCCTCTCATTGTTTTAGATTTGCAAAATCGACTGGAGGTGAATCTAGTTTCTATATCTATTGACTTCTGAATGGCTACGCAAAGTTTTTTCATGACAAAAAGGAATTGATAGTAAAAGTTACGTTGTCATTTCTAAGAATTGGCTGATTTCTCTGCAGCAGAAAGAGCATCTAGTTTCGACAAGTCAAGGGAATCACATACAGAAAAATTACAAGGAGAATAAGGCTTCTTTCTGGCAGCTTTTGCCGAAGCAGCAGGTGTTGGACTTTATCCCTCTTGGCACTCTTCCCATCCCTTGCGTCCATTCCGTGTCTAGCAGGTATTCATGGGGAGGCAACATGTGAGGTGGAGGGTTCTGATTCAACTTCAAGAAAAGTCAACCGATCCTTGAAAGATCAACGGGTTTCGAGGGTTTGGACTCTGACCTAAGTAGACAGTTTCTTTTCAGCATATTTCTTACCTGTCATATTTTCAATATCTTGCTCCTCTCCAGGAATCACTTCCGCAACAGCTTTTCAGTAATGGTTTCAAGCTTCTTTATGGAATTCATCCTGGTTTCCAAGTGCAGCTGCAGAAACACATCCATTCCACCTCCACAATAAAACTGAAAAAAATCAGACAGTGCTGTGTGTGAGAGAGAGAGGAGCAGGGAGGGCACAGGGAATAGTATAGTGGCTTTTATAAAATTTACCTTCTCCATTTCTCTGTTCTGAGCTTTGTTGGTTTAGCAATTGAGCTGCCCTTCACATAAAATGCTCATTTATGTTCCTCAGCTTCATTGATGATCCGTTTTTGCATCTACTTCCCTCAATTCTCCTTTTCCACAAGGTTGAGACGATTTTGGAACTAAATTATCGAATTCAGCCGTTCAGGTCTTATTCATCCATACGAAAATCAAGAAACCATTAATTCATCAATGGCTGAACAGGATAACACTCAAATTGATGGAGAAATTCAGAATCTTGTTAAAAAACTGGATGAAGGCAAGATTTAGAGTATATCTTACAAAGTTTTGCATATGAAACACTAACTTGATAGAGTGGAAAAAAAAAAAACAAGTGTCAGTCGGTAACTGATGTTGAATATGATGAAATAGATAGGAACTGAATAAAGTTGTCCTTCTGATTCTAAGGCCATTTTGGTTTAGTCTTGAAGCATAAACATGTAAATACACATGTTAAGCAACAGAGCAGTTAAGAGTCAGATTGAAGGTGTCACTTCTGAGTCTGACCAACAAGCTTTCATCGATGCTGGCCTAGACAACCGAATTCAAAAGCGAGATAAGGACCAAACAATCCAGAAGTTGGCCTCTATGACCTTCCTTCATCGCTTCTTGTTTTTAGATATGAACTCTAGATAAAGTGTCTTAATACCTATGCTATGATGCTCGGAACAAAGTGTATGAGTCAATGGAATACGAAGACCTGACAAAGGACAATGTTTATGGATCTAACTAGTCCATGTTACTTTCTTTCAAGTTTTATAGGTCCTGTTTTTTCAGAGATACGAATTCTTGATAAGGTAAGGTTTGGCAAAAAATTGAATTTTTTCTCCTATAATTAAAATTTTATATATTTTTAAATTATTTTGATTTGCTCATATAAAAAATAAATTTTAAAAATAAAAAATAAATATTATTTTAATATATTTTCAAATAAAAAATAATTTAAAAAATAATCACTATCTCAATATCAAATCAAACAGAGGTTTCAAACACTCACTACGTCTCTTGAAAGTTGTGGTATGAACAAAATACTAAATTGCAGAACCAAGTTCACTTAGAGCGTGTTTGGCAGTGTGGTTGCGGGTGCTTTTCAAATAGCTTTTCGTGCCGAAATGCATGCCAATGATGTTTTTTTATTTTTTAAAAATCATTTTTGACATCAGCACATCAAAACGATCCAAAAAGTACAAACCGCACTCAATTTTAGCAAAAAAAAAAAAAAAATTCAAATTTGAAGGAAACGCAGGTACAAACGCAGTACCAAACGTTCCCTTAAAGGGGTATAAAGGCCAAACAAGAGATCGATGAGACCCTGAGACCGAATCGGAGGCTGCGTCACCTAGGATCCATATGCATACATAGGATTTAAGGTTTAATTAGATTAAATATATAGAAATTATAGGAGATCAACATTACGATTTAGAGTATGATCCATCTATACGAATTAGACCAAGATGGCTTTTCACAGCAACCGACCAAAACTATTACATAAGCCTTGGAGGCTATTTTCCTTACAAATGTGGTATGAACATAAACGAAGTGTAAAGCCAATTTCACTTACAGGATACAGGGATCAAGTCTCGAGACTCGATCGAGCTCTTTTCGATTCTTCCTTTTGTTTGTTGGTTCTGGTCGGGGGACAGAAGAAATGCAGACTGCTAGGAGATTTGAAGTCTTGCTGTTGGCTCATTGCCTATAATACAATTGGGCTCTCATCCCGTTAGACAGCACAGTCCCAGCCTGTCATTGAAACTAACCTTCCCACCAAAATTCAAAGAAGGAAGAAATTAAGTTACAGTTAACCAAACCAATACACTCTATTGACGACACCTGCCATTTATGTTTAGCCATATGTCATTATTTTCCAACCTCAATAAATCACCCACCTGTAAACTTAAAAAATTTCCATAACCGCCATTTAGAGACCATATTTTGCCACTCAACTCTCTCTCTCTCTCTCTCTCTCTCACACACACACACACACACACACAACTCATTCAGTATGTTCCTTCTCGTCCTCCCTCCTTCCCTCCCAGAAAGAAAAGCTTTAAAGCGAGAAATTAATTCGTCAATGGCAGACAAAGATCAGACCCGAATTGATCAAGACAGGGTGAGTTTCATTCAACCCTTGCTTTCTGATTCAGAGGTGATGGTTACAGATCACCATAAGTCTAGTCTTCAAGGGGGCTTTGAGCACCAGATGAAAACTTCTCTTAGGATTTCAGTGGATGGCTTTCTTGGTCCTTTGAGACGTCCCTTGCATGAGAAAATGGAGCGAGCCAAAGGTGGTTTTCTAGAGGGTAACAATTTTGAGTAAATGGCTGAATGTCCTTTTCACGAGGATCGTTTCTATTTAAATAAGAGTTGTTGTATAATCTATTTTGGTAAAAAAAATATAAACAGCTAATACACTAACTGCTAATATTCTAATATAGGTAAGAATATATATACAGTTTAATGCACTAATTATGGTAAGATAAATCTCATAATTGCAGCCATAATTTCTGTAATTCAGATCTATAATTTCTGCCACTGATATCCTCCCTCAAATTGATGCTGGATGATTAAGAAGCATCAATTTGTCAACAAGAAAGTGATGTCAGTGCTTGGAGAGAGTCTTAGTGAACACATCAGCAGTCTAGAGAGTAGTGGAGATATACGGGAGAGACATAACATGAGCATCATATGCTTCATGAATATAATGACAATCAACTTCAATGTGCTTTGTATGCTCATGAAATACCGGGTTAGCAGCAATCTGAATAGCACTAGTATTATCTGCATGAAGTGGAGTAGGCTCAACTTGAGGAAATCCAAGCTAACCTAAGAGTCCTCGAAGCCAAATAATTTCAGAATAGGCAGAGGACATAGCACGATATTCAGACTCAGTGGAGGACTTAGACACCCGATCTTGCTTCTTACTTTTCGAAGAAACAAGAGGGTTACCAAGAAACATGCACCACCCAGTAATTGAACGGCGAGTGTCAGAACAACCAGCCCAATCAGCATCACTATATGCAACCAAATGAATAGGAGAATCCACAGGGAAGAAAAGTCCTCGAGCAGAAGTGCCATGCAAATAGTGAATAATGCGATGAACAACAGCCAGATGAAGGTGTGTAGGTGCTTGCATAAATTGGCTAACTTGTTGAACAACAAAGGAAATATCAGGCCGAGTGATAGTGAGATAGTTTAGACTCCTTACCAGTTGTCTATATAAAGAGGGATTAGATAGAAAATCATCCTCATCACGATGATATTTAACATTCACTTCCAAGGGAGTATCAACTAAACGACCTTCTTGAAGACCAGCCAAAGCAATTAACTCTTTGATGTATTTATACTGATGTAGAAAAATACCAGTAGTAGTAGAATATACCTCAAGGCCTAAAAAAATACTGTAGAGGACCTAAGTCCTTCATATGAAAAGAAGACTGAAGACATTCTTGAAGCTGAAAAATCAATGCAGTGTCAGTCTCTGTAATAACGATATCATCAACATATACCAGCAAGACGATTCCTTTAGTAGTCTTGCAAAGGAATAAAGAGGAATCATATTGATTCTGGACAAAGAAGAAGCCAAGAAGCGTTGAGCGGAACTTATCAAACCAAGCATGCGGGGCTTGTTTCAGACTATAGAGAGATCGTTTTAGCTTGCAAACATCAGCAGAAGCTGTAGAAAAGAACCCTGGTGGTGGAGTCATATATATCTCTTCCTGAAGATCTCCATGCAAAAAAGCATTCTTAATATCCATTTGTCACAATGACCAGCCCTTAGAAGCAGCAATGGCTATAATAAGTCGCACAGTTGTCATTTTTGCCACAGGTGCAAAGGTTTCTTCATAGTTTATGCTATACTCTTAACGGTTACCGAGTGCCACCAACCTTGTTTTATATCTGTCAAGTGAGCCATCAGACTGTAACTTAATGGAACATACCCATTTACAACTAGTGGGCTTGACACCAGTAGGATATGGAACAATATCCCAAGTATGATTCTCCTCAAGAGTCTGAAGTTCTTTTTGCATAACTTTGTTCCAACATGCATGTTTAGTTGCCTTAGAATAAGAGGTACGAATTGTAGTATCATTTAAAATAGCAAAGAAACTATACCGATTAGAAGGACGACAAATACGGGAAGATCGCCGAAGAGCAACTAGGGCAGGAAGGATTTGTGATGTGGGGACTGTTTTCGCGAATAAAAAAAACCAGGTTAATACCGCATAAATGGTGGTGAGATATCATCAAAGGTAGGAAGCAGAACACCATTGGAACAAGGTACGTGTTGCTGAAAATATTACTCATGTTCAAAGAAAGTCACATTTCTAGATATGCGTAGATGATTAGTAACATCATCATAACATAAAAAACCTTTTTGACCAGCACTATAACCCATAAAAGCACATCTTACTGACTGCGTTGTAAGCTTATGACGCTCATGAGAAGGCAAGTGAACAAAGCAAACACAGCCAAATGTATGTAAATTGTGGTAGTCAGGATGCATGTCGAAAAGACGATAGTAAGGAGAATCAAAATTCAATTGTTGAGAGGGCAGATGATTAATTAAATAAACTGTAGTGGATAAAGTTTCTACCCAAAATTTAGGTGGAACTGAAGAATCTAAAAGCAATGTACGAAACATATCCAGCAAATGATGATTTTTACGTTCAGCCACCCCATTCTATTGAGGGGTATAAGGACATGATCGTTGCGAAATGATACCTTTCTGTTGCAGGAGAGCCTGAAATTTATGTGAAATATATTCACCACTATTATCAGACCGGAACACCTTAATGCAGGTCGAGAATTGTGTCTCAATATAAGTTAGAAAGGTTTGGAAAGCAGTGAAAACCTTAGCTTTGGTGCGGAGAAAATAGATCCAAGTAAAATGACTGTAATCATCAATGAAGGTCACAAAATATTTATACTGTGCATGTGAAATAACAGGAGCAATGCCCCAAACATCAGAGTGTATAATCTCAAAACATGTATTAGCATGACTGCCAAAAGCAGGGAAAGGTAAAGTTTTAGGTTTCCCTAGTTTGCAAGTAGAGCAATCAAAAGACAAGCTATGAATAGAACCCTTATCTTTGTGATCAAGAAAACCATGCTTCATTAAATTAGACAAAATAACATTATTTGGATGGCCCAATCCTTTAGCCAATCTGCTGTCTTATTGTCAATAATAACAGAAGCTAAAGACAAAGCTCTAGGAATAGTAAATTGTAACAGAAATAATCGTCCCACTTTAGGCCCCCTTGCGATCACCTTCTTGGATACTTGATCCTGCACAAGACAACCATTACGAGAGAGATGCACATCCCAGTTATTATCCACCATTTGTCCAACATAAATTAAATTAGCATACAGCCCAGGAGAAACAAATACATGAGGAAAAGAAGGTCCAATATCACCAATAGCTGTAATTGGGAGATTACTACCATTAGCAATCTGAATATTTTGTGTGCCACTATACTCCCAGAGATTACATAACAAATCAGATGAGCCAGTCATATGATTGGATGCTCCAGAATCAATAATCCAAGAAGAAAAGACAGTATTACCTTGACCCTAAAGTCCAAATGTAGAGAATGCAGTGATAATCATTTATTGTACCATTTCTGGAGTGACAGTGGTTGTGGAAGTAGAACCAGGAATATGATGGTTTACAACAGCAGCTTGAAAAGCTTGTGCTCTCCGATTTTCTGGACGTGTAGGACATTCTTTAATAATGTGTCCATTCCGCTTACAGTAACTGCAGAATTTCTTGCCACAATTACGGACAATATGCCCATACTCCTTGTAGTTGTAGCACTGTATGGTTCCTTTGTCTCGATTCTTCCCTTGAGCAGCATAAGCAACATTAACAACCTCAGATGTCTCCTTGAATTCACCTTTTACAGATTGTATAGCCATTCTTTGCTCTTTACGCAATAATTCACCTAGACAAACATCCAAAGAAGGAACTGGATCTCTATTCAGCAACCCAGCCCTGGCAATCTCAAATTCTGGTCTTAGTTTCATCAAAAACTGATCTCGTTTACTAACTTCATGAACCGCTTCAAGACTAGGTAAGGCCTCTTTAGACACCTTAGAATAGATAATACCAGAATATTCGCTCCATAGATTAACAAAACCAGAATAATATTGCTCAATCGAGAGATTACCTTGACTGAAATTGCTAATCTCGAGTTCAAGTTGAAAGCATCTTACAGTATTATCTTGATGATATATACGCTTTAGATAATCCCACATCTCTCTAGCTGTACCAAAAAAGCGTAAATTGTTCACTATATGACCTTTAATAGATGCTAAAATCCAAGAAATAATTCGAGCATCCTTTGTCTCCCATTGACTAAATTATGCATCATTTGCAGGAGCAGGAGAAGTCCTGTCAATATGCCTCTAAAGCTCCTTCCCTTTTAAAAATATCCTGAATTGAAATTCTCATGCCGCATAGTTCTTGCCTATAAATTTGATATTCAAAGTTTCTGTAGACATTCTCAAAAAAACAATCAAAACTAGAAATTTTAAAGCAAGACTGAACGAAGTTGTTGATTAAAAAATTAATCAACCTAAAACAAAAGACAGATCAGAAGGTTACAGAACCAGCTCTGATACCATAACAATTTTGAGTAAATGGCTGAATGTCCTCTTCACGAGGATCGTTTCTATTTAAATAAGAGTTGTTGTACAATTTATTTTGGTAAGAAAATATAAACAACTAATACACTAACTACTATTATGCTAATATAGGCAAGAATATATATACAGTTTAATGCACTAATTATGGTAAAATAAATCTCATAATTGCACCCATAATTTCTGTAATTCGAATCTATAATTTCTGGCACTGATAAGGGCAGGTAGTTCTTTGGATATCTTGAATATTGCCCAATATTTGTACATTCTTAAGAATGTAGTAATTTAGTTGCATAAAAAAATAACAGGCAATATTCAGTGATTGTCAAAAAAGCCCTATCTGTGCTGGAAAAGTTTTGCCCAAGTACTTCACCATCAAATTTAATTGATATTGATGAATCCGATAATAAAGAAGACAGTGGCACTGGATCTGATCATTCTGGGGATCAAGGAAAGGGAGGACCTAGGCCTAGTAAGAAGCGTGCTAAAGGAGAGACAGACGAGTATGTGATAATTATTTCTAGCTGCTTTGTTTAAGTTCTTAATCATATTTTAGCTCCTTTTTTTAGTATTTTTTTTTTGTAGAGTATAGAAATTCATTAACTGATTTCACTTTGATAAAAAAAAGACTATATGAACTTTAAAAATGTTTTATCTTTTTTGATGTTCACAGGCCGAGAAAAAGGCAGAAATTGGAGCCTGGAGAAGTCATGGGTAGTTCACAGAGTTCAAGTATCACCAGCAACAATTTTTCTTCTCTGAAAAAGAAGGCAACTAACCCTGAAGTTGAGTCTCTAATTACAATAATTCGTCGTTCCCTTTGAAATCCTTAAACAACAGGGCAAAAGTATGGATGACATGAAGGTAACAACCAACCATGATATAGAAGGGAATAGTATCCGGAAGTTGTTATATAATGGCTTACAATCTGGTACTGGAAGGAGCAAGCCTGCAGAAGAGGCAGACATTCGTCATGCCAAGCAGCGGATGAAAGAAGTGGATTTAGAGTCTGAAGAAGAGTATGTATTGAAAATCATTGTTCTGGTTCTTAATAAATCTACATGTTCACTTGTGATCCCAAGGCCATGTTCTATAAATTGTTACCTATATTTGGGAATTGCTCTTTATGGCTTTTGATTATTTAATATGAATGAGCAGATCACAAAGCTCAACCCCTAGTAAGAAGCTCTTAGTGCTTGTTATGGCTGATCCTCTTGCTCAAATACTGTACATGAGGCTGTTCAACCAGTTAGGGAAGCAAGAAAATATTGCAATGGAATTTCAGGTGGCCAAAACATTTGAAGAAGCTGTTGAATGTCTTTGCGATTACGGAGATTCTTTTAATCTCATTCTTATGGACATGGAAATGCGTCGCTGCAACTGCTCTAAGGTATTCTTTTTCTGACGAATGATGAAAAAATGTCGTGTTCAAGAGAGATATTATGTCATCATCCTCTTTGTCGTCATTGTTATCATGTCTTTTTTCTTCTTGAACTACAAATCTGATGGTCATTGATATGTGATTTGGTTAATTATGATACTCTTAACTCTTATGATACTCTAAATCTGTAACTCTCAAAAAAATAATAAAAATTGTCAAATTTTAACTCCTGTTCTATTAACATCTACTCTTACCATGGACATCTTAAATCATCATGTGATAGGTAATACGGGAGCTGCGATTCAATGGTATCCGCGGAAACATTGTTGGTGTCACCTCTGGAAATATTTCTGAACAGAAAGAATTTGTGGAAGCAGGATTGACTTACTGTGTTGAAAAGCCAATGGAGACACTTGACAAGATTGCATCTTTCCTCGTGTCCTACGGCTCAAGATAAGTCTAGTCTTCAAGTGGGCTTTGAGCAACAGATGAATACTGACCTGGGAATCTCATCAGTGGATGCCTTTCCTGGTTCTTTGAATCCCTTACGTGAGGAAATTGAGTGTGTCAAGGCTGGTCTACGTGATGGCTTGGACAAGGCCAGGTAGTTCTTTGGATATCTTGAATCTCGTACAATCTTCCATATTTTTAATAGTGCAGTTATTAAGATGCATAAGAAAATAATAGGGAATTTTCAGTGATTGTCGAAGAAACCACGTCTATATTGGAAAAGTTTTTCCCAAGTACTTTACCATCAAAGCCAATTGATATTGATGAATCCAATAAAGAAGACAATAGGGATGCATTTGATCATTCTGGAGATCAAGGAAAGACAGAAGCTATGGCCACCAAGAAACGTGATAACCGAGACTCGGAGGAGTGAGTAATAATAATTTATACTGTGCCTGTCAGAAACTGAAAGATTTATCCAGTGTATAACTTTGATAGATATGTGGAAAAACTTGATATTATTCATTGAACATAAGTCTAGCTTAAATAGAATTACAAATAACTGAAGTGCAGAAAAATAGCAACGAATATCCCATGACTAACAGTTTCCTAATCAACTGGGATTCTCCTAAGGAATAGGTAAAAGAAACTGATTTCCTAGTAACTAGGAATTTATTCTGAAGAAAACAACTGAATGAAGAACTCTTAACAGTGCCATCTTGTTTTGTTCCTAATCGTATCTTAGCTGCTTCTGTTTTTGTGCAGAGTAGAAATGCATTAACTTGCTCATTCTGATCCAAAAGAAACCATGTTCCACATGCATATTCTTGCTGTAATATTTTAGTACATTGTGAACTTTAGAAATGCTCATCTTTTTTCCATGTTCACAGGCAGAAATAGGTGCCTGAAGAAGTCATGGGCAGCTCACAGAGTTCAACCACATGCAAGGAAAGGACCCAACGATCCAGAGGCTGGCCTATATGACCTTCCTTCACCGCTTCTCATTTTTAGATATGAACTCTGGAGGACTAACTCTTCTACGAAGCTTGGAACAAAGTGTATGATTCAGAGGATTATAAAGGTACCTGACAGAAAGAACAATGTGCTTCAATGCTGAATTGGCTTGCTTGGGAAGTGCCTGGGATGTTTTTGGGTATTGTCCTTTGTCTCAGCCACAGTTGTGCTGGATTTTATGGTTTCTGTTCTGATGTTGGCTACTCGATTGGTACTATTTCTTTTCCCTGCATAAACCTAATAAAGCATAACTGAAGATTTGTTTTCCCCTTAACAATCTGCTTTGCTTGAAATCGGTAAAGTAGCGACCAATATAAATATCATTCTCTCTTCTAATTAGTTAATCTGCCTAGTTAAAAAATTGAAATACAAGGAGAAACTCTCTTTTCCAATGATGCAATAACTGTGTCTGTATTTCTAATTGAGGAATTAATTGTGAAATAATATTTTCTATTAGAAATCGGGACAAACGGATACCATTTTTTTTTCCCAGAGTGCGATTTTCAACTGTTTATCCGACAAAGAACCCTTTTTTTTGTTGATTTGTTTCCCTCCCAGCTAGATCTTATTTTCTTTTACTCGGTATTCATAATCATGCATCTATGAAAATTGGAACTATGTTTAATTTATATTATTTTTAGTTTCCGATAGATTCTTTACAATTATTTATAAATGAATAAATTTGAATGTTTTTTGTATAAACATTGATTTTCACACAATCTTATATTAATCTTGATGTTTGTGATCAAACTAATTTGTTCAATTTTGAAATTATATAATATCATTTATAATTGTACTTAATTAAATATTAGGGAGACAATTTAATTATCTTGATTTTCACTTAACATTATTATGAACCTTTCTTATTTTACAAAATCTCTTTTCAATTATATATAACATGATTATAAATTAACAATGCATACATGAATAAAAATTTTATAAAAATAACTTAAGACAACAACAAAAATATCCTATAAAAATTAACTAAGGATTTAATTTCATGTTTTGATGAATTTTGATGTAATTTAATTATTTTCAGATTTTAATAATTTATATATTTATTGGATTTTCAAAGCTTTTTAAGAGTTTTGATGATTAAAATAAAGTAACAATGTAGTACTATATATACAGCTCAAGGCCCATTGAGCCTTTAATTCATTGAACAAAGAAAAAGATAAGAACTTAGAGACCTAACCTGGATGAACATCGGGTGTCCTGTAGAGAGACCAATTGTCTGAGAACTAGAACTCCAATATTCTTCCAGTTCTATTAGGAGTCATACAAAAGCTATTATATAAAGCTTTATAAACTTCCCCCTTGTATTTTTTTTTTTCAGGGAGACGGAGAAAGAATTGAGAGTTCCTTCTCTGAATCAAGAACAGGTAATTATGATTGATATTTCATAGGAAAAACTTCAACTGTATGCTTAAAGTATGATCAGTTTCTTTATTGTATATTCTACAAGGGCATACAACAAATTGAAGACCAAGTACTGAAACATAATGTAATTGCGCCAAGTTAATTATGTGACATTAGAGAATTTTAGAGTTAAATTTTTGTGTAATCTGTGATATAATGATAAATTCAATACCGGTTCTTTAAAAAAAAAAAAACATATTTAATCATAATTATTTTTTATATATTCTAAAATAAAATATTTTAGCAATTATCTCTTTGACATAATTATTCTTCTTATCTTATTTCTGTTAAGATTTTTTAGGATTTGCTAATTAGTTTAGAAATATTCTAATGTTGATTGGATATATTCTATATTAATTATATGGCTTTTAATAAATAATTTTCTTAGGATTTGTTCTAGGATTATATCTATGATATTCATAATTTTAAGGTTTGTGAAACCCTAATTTTCTTTCTTTCTTTCTTTCTTTTGGCTATAAGCTACCAGTTATATGTGTCTAGCTACTTGCTTGCAGTTTGGTGATAAAAATTGAATGGTTTTTTTATTATTATTATTATGTATAATTATAATAAATACACGTGAATTTGTTACAGGAGTTTGCTCGTACTCAGATACCATACATCAATGGCTGACGAATATCACAATAAAAAATACGTTGAAAGTGAGACTGTAAT
>Ga0325411_1006730_pt1 | contig 12581 bp, 10 predicted proteins | sample PopdelMetagenome_13_FD_206181 | JGI IMG/M metagenome (GOLD analysis project Ga0325411, IMG submission 206181) | Populus deltoides microbial communities from Bellville, Georgia, United States - Xylem-PdIQD-R4 | ecosystem: Host-associated > Plants > Phyllosphere > Stem > Wood/Secondary xylem... | reverse complement strand
TCGTTATGTTTGAAGAGAATTTCCAAGGATATATGGTGTTCTTTCTGATATCTGTGCAGCTTTGCCTTCAAAATGTTTCTTTAGAATTGGGTTAATATAGTTTTTGGAAAGTTTGTTGTCTGTAATATTTGAGTGAACACCATGGAGATGGATGCAGTGCCCAGTATTTCTGAAATTGTTGAATCAAATGAAGAGTTGGATTTTGAATTGAAAATGGATGAGAAAGCGAGGAAGCATTCTGTTTTAAAATTGGGAAATAGGTATTCTATTGAAGATGACATCAATCGTCTTTTTGAATCAATTGAGATTAGAACCTCCACTAAGCACAATGATGAAGTTGTTAAAGATGCTTTAAGGAAGAAAGCTATGAAGAGACCAATGAGGGTTGGTTCACCTCAAATGTCAGGAATTGGAATTTCAGAGCCTGTTAGTTTGAAGCAAGCTTTGAGGGGATTATGCATCTCTCAGGCGTCGGAGATGGCAGCAATGAAGCGATTATCAAGACCAACAAGTTCATCAAGGTCCTCAGAAGTGGGAACTATCAAAAGGTTGTACAGGGCAGTCGTAGTTGAGGCTGATGGATCTGGGCTCCCCCTAAATGAAGGCAATGGAAATTTGGTAGAAATCTCTCTTGTACCACAAAAAATCACATCAAATTCTTCTGAGAAGATGTTTGAATCCTCAGAAATGGTCAAGGCGGAGTTATCACATCAAACTCTCCATTCTTCGCGGGATCAGGTTGTTCCTCTGCCTACAGGGTTTGATAGTGAAATATCAAAGGAAGAAGTTGGAGAGCTTAAATCTACAGATTGTTCATTTACCAGTCATGTTGGTGAGAAGCCAAAAGCGGCAGATGAGATTGCTTTGGCCTCAATCAAAGTTTCTGTAAAAACTCCAGTGCCAGAAGAGGAGAAAAACCATTTGCATGCTTCCTCCTTACTTTCTGTGCCTGGTTCAAGCCCTGGTCGTACAGTGAATAATTCTGTATGTAATGCTCCGTGCTTCATCAAGCCAATCTTCAGGAGCAAAAACTTCATTAAGAAGAAAGTAAAGCAGGATTCAGCTTCTGCCTCCAGCAGTTCTAATCCAAGTAATAAAAAAGTCAATAATGATCTGAATCCTAGTACAAGCAATTCGGACAGCACGATGCATGACTGTATGCTGGAGAGTGGAAGGAGAGGAGGTGCGAAAGCTTCTCCAGCTTCTAGCAGTACAAATCACAGCACTGAATACAATTCAATCATTGCTGACACAAGTTCAGGCAGGCTGGGTTCTAGTTTGAATGGTGTTAACAGAACGAGATCTATATCGACAAAGGTTGATGAAAGATCAAGATCAAGAGAAAAGGGGGAATTCTCTCAAAGTTCAAAAAGTAGTATTGGTGACTATAGTAGTAGCACGAGTATTAGTGATGATAGCAATCTAAGCGGGTCTAGTCGTAGTGGCAGTCGGCCTCACATGTCAAAGGACGTGAGGTGGGAAGCCATTCGCCATATTCAGAAGCAGCATGGAAGCTTTTGTTTGAAACATTTTAAGCTGATCAAGAAGCTTGGTTGTGGGGATATTGGGTCTGTTTATCTTGCTGAGCTAAGTGGTACAAATTGCCTATTTGCTTTGAAGGTGATGGACAACGACTATTTGGCAAGCAGGAAGAAGATGTCTAGGGCCCTAACTGAAAGAAAGATTTTGCAGATGCTGGACCATCCTTTTCTCCCTACATTATATGCCCATTTTGTGTCAGATAAACTCTCCTGCTTGGTTATGGAGTACTGTCCTGGTGGAGATCTGCATGTGCTGCGGCAGAAACAACCTGGCAGGAGTTTTGCTGAACAAGCCGCAAGGTACTAATTTCTATATAGGTTCTCGCAAATTTTCCTGGCTTAGGCTTTGCAGCGTATTTTATTCGACTTAACATTCTTTTTTGCTGCATATCATGCAACTTGGACACCCTTCTCTCTCTCTCTGTCTCTCACTCTCTCCCCCTCACACACGTGGGGCGTTGGTGGGTTGCAGGGCACAAACTCTCTCTCACAGACGCATGTACACACACACGAACACTTGTTCCACATTCATCGATCATCAATATGATGGCTGTTAAATTGTTTGTGCCTAGCATTTCATCCCTATAAAAAGGCAGGTCGGAACCATATTGAATGGGGTTATGGTTCATTGCCCTGGCATCTGTCTTGTACGTTGGTGTCGGGCACGCTTTATTTATTTGAGTTTCCAAAAAGAGATTTGGGTGTGAAGCAGGCTCTAGACCCGCTTCTTGTGCCCCTACAAGCCCAGACCAGTGTGACACCGGAGGGGGGGGGGGTTCTAGGGTGAAAATGATGGGCATAATTGCTTTAAGATAGGTTAGTTTATGGGAAACCTGAAATTACAGTCAAGGTTGGGGATCATAATCAATTGGGCTCTAGTAGCTGCCTTTCTTATGAATTTGGTGTGCCTTGATGGTAAATGGGAAGCAAATTAATGGAGCAACAGTCTTACTGGTACATGGTGATATGCAGCAGGTTTTTAAAACCAAATTCTTAGAAATGAATTTACGGGGAAGCTAGTTATAGAAGGTATAGTGAATGGATACATGTGAAGGTGTGCTGGTGATTTAATTGCTACGTCACATCACAATTTGGACAGCCAGCTTCTTGTGCTACAAAGAAGTGGAGCACTTGATGGGGGCTCTTATCTAGGGAACGTCACCCTTCATCTCTCTCATAGCTGGAACATACTAAGTAGAAAGTGGATGTCAATTTCAGAATGCATGGACCCAATCTCTGGGTTGTTTGTAAGTCATGTCTATACTTCGTTGTCAAGTTTCAAGAGCTTCAAGTAATTCAAGTCCTTAGTGCTATTTGTTACCATGTGTTTTTTCAATGGATACACGTGTAGTCTTTCTGCTTTTATGCTTCGGAAGTTCAGATGCCGTTAACTAATCAATCAAAAGATGGAATGGATTGGTGGCCAGAAATTTGTTCCATGTCTACCCACACACACAAAAAAAGAAGGGGTGCTTATGTCCTTCCTATATGAATTGTGCTCCATCGTAGTGATATTTATTAAAATATAAACTAAAGAAGTATCGGCATTTAACTGCCCAAAACCAGTCCTGATTTGAGGAGCACACACTTGTAAATAACCTTGATAGAGAAGTAAATATACTAGAAGAGGTCTGCTCGTACTTGACTATTGTTAACTTATTTTCACCCCTTGTCTCTTCAATCCATCCTGACAAAATCATGTTTGTAGGTTTTATGTTGCTGAAGTCCTCCTTGCACTGGAGTATTTGCACATGCTTGGAGTTGTTTATCGAGATTTAAAACCAGAAAATATTCTGGTCCGAGAGGATGGGCACATCATGCTTTCAGATTTTGACCTATCACTCAGGTGTGCTGTTAATCCAGTTCTGCTTCAATCATCTACACCTGCTGAAGAGCCCGCAAAAAAGATGTCGAGTCCATGCTCTGAAGCTAGCTGCATTGATCCTTTCTGCCTCCATCCAGCCTGGCATGTAACATGTTTCACTCCAAGACTTCTATCAGTTGCTGCTGCGAAATCTCAGAAGTTAAAATCTGACCTAGCTGCTCAAGTCAGTCCGCTGCCACAGGTGGTAGTGGAGCCAACAAGTGCTCGTTCTAACTCCTTTGTTGGAACTCACGAATACCTGGCTCCAGAGATCATCAAAGGTGAGGGTCATGGCAGTGCTGTTGATTGGTGGACATTTGGAATCTTCTTGTTTGAGCTGTTATATGGTAGAACGCCTTTCAAGGGCTCAGGAAATGAGGAAACTTTGTCCAACGTTGTGTCACGAAGCCTCAAGTTCCCCAGCAGCCCTATAGTTAGTTTTCACGCACGTGATTTGATTAGAGGATTGTTGATAAAGGAACCTGAGAATCGGCTGGGATCTGCCAAAGGGGCTGCAGAGATCAAACAGCACCCTTTCTTCGACGGCCTTAATTGGGCTCTGATACGGTGTACAATTCCACCAGAGCTGCCTAAACACTGCGATGCTGGAATTACATCAATCACGTTCTCTCAGAACAAGGACTGCACTAAGTTTAAGGATGTCAAGGATACAGAAGAGCAAAGAGTGTTTGAGATGTTTTAGCCTGGAATTACCTGATGTGAGAAAGGAAAGATGTTTGATTTTCTTTTCTTTTCTTTTTAAAAATGAGGTTTCGCATCATTATTGTAACTATATATAATATATCTTTATGGCATATAGTGTAAATGTAATTCTGAAAATTGGCGGCAACTTATTAAGTATGAGATATATGTATACCTTTAACTCTAGTTTAGAGTTGAAACGTGAAACGAGGGAAAGTAATTGAGAATGTGGAGGTGAAGAAGCATTGCTCTCTTATTTATCTGAGCATATCAGTCTCCCTGTGCAGTTTGCGTATCTTTTCTCCATGGTTTAAACATCTTTCTGCTGTATTTAGCTTTCAGCAATCCTTCAATATTTTAGCTTTCCGCAATTCCTTCAAATCTTATTCTATCGACGTGACAGTCAACTTAGCATGGTATCTTATCTTACATATTCTTGATAAATCAGCATTTATATATAGATTGATGTAGAAGGATCCAATGTTGGTCTAATCATGTTTTTAAAAGAGATTTTATGATGTTAAATTATAATTATTAATATTCAAAATAAACACAAAAAAAGAGAGAAATAATTTTTGAGAGATATTTCTATTAGTAAATATCGGTGGATAGAATTTGAGCCCCCCCCCCACTTTTTTTTTAATAATATGGATGCACCATGTCGACAAAGATGGTGTATTTTTAAGATGAATTATTGTATTTTTAATATCGTTTAGATGAAATATTTAGTTTTAATTGATATGCAAAATAACATGAACATATATTCAAATAAAAATTATTTTTTTTAAAAAACCCGACCCACATATCCATCACCAGTCCATTTTATTTTAAGGCCAACCAAAACCCAACACAACAAATCGCTCTCGTTCTTGAATATCATCGTCTCACTCGCAACACCTCCACACTCACAGGAGGAGGGATGGTGAGGACATCAACAACTACCCTGTACAGCAGTGCTCCTAATACCAGGTTTCCAAACCCATCTCTAAATTTACAATTCTGCCACAATGCCACCAAAATCCTCTCTCTAAAAAACCCACTTCCTCTCATCAATAAACACCCATTTCTCCAATATTCCCATCATCATCATCAGAAAAACCCCACAAGCGGTGCTGTCAATTTCAAGTCCTTAGTGATCAAAGCATCATCATCATCAATGGCTTCTTCAACAAAGATCAAACCTTTCTCTGTTCTCTTTGTGTGTTTAGGCAACATTTGTAGGAGTCCAGCTGCTGAGGGTGTGTTTACTGATATTGTTAAAAAGAGAGGACTTGATTCTGAGTTCAAGATTGACTCTGCTGGGACCATTGATTACCATGAGGTACACATATGTTTCTAAAATTCTGTTGCTTTGATTGTAGAGAAAGGATGAAAAATAGCAACATAGTTGTTTTCGTGGTTAATAAAGGGTAATCCAGCTGACCCAAGAATGAGGGCAGCTTCTAAAAGGCGTGGAGTTGCGATAACTTCCATATCAAGGCCGATTCGGCCATCTGATTTTAGAGATTTTGATATCATTCTTGCTATGGACAAGCAAAATAGAGGTACACAAAATTTTCCCCCCCCCCCCCCCCCCCCCCATTTATTAGCTTCTTTAATTCTTTTGATGATACGTTGTTATGTTTGAATTGGGCTTTGTGCAGAGGATATAATGGAAGCTTTTAATAGATGGAAATTTAGAGAGACACTTCCTGATGATGCACACAAGAAGGTTAGTGAAAGACTTATAGGGCTTTGGTATGAATTTTAGCATAGAGGTTGTTTTGTTAAGTCTCATATGTTTCTCTCGTTTTCGCAGGTTAAGTTAATGTGTTCTTTTTGTAAGAAACATGAAGAAACTGAAGTCCCGGATCCTTACTATGGTGGACCGCAGGGTTTTGAGAAGGTAATGCATGAGCATTTTGAGTTAAATGGTCAGAGCTCGTATTGAAAATTTGTGAAATCTTGATAAAGTATTCAATGCCAGGATTTAAGTTGCTTGATTGTTTTCTTCATTAAACTGCATTTAGAACAATATGTCATGTGATTGAATTAGTTTATTTTAAAGACATGAACTGAGATTTACTTCAATATAGATGCTGCCGCTTAAAGAGAGAGCTAAGGTATACAGGCTTTCTTGGGTTACATTTTTTTTCTTTACTTGTTACCTATACTATTTCAAATCAGAAGCTGCCTCTTCATCGGACTGCTGATGTGCTTGTTGATCCTTCAATGCACGTTGGATTATAGATCATACTTATTGCTTCCGGTATTTGTTACAGGATTGCTTTTCTTAACTCCCTACTTTAACTTCCCTCACCTTGTGACCCATGGTGTTGCATTCATGTAGAAAGTAGGCCGAACTGCTTGTACCTGATCTAAGTTTTAAACTCTTAACTTGCCTGCTTTAATTTTCTCATGATAGAAGCATTGACCATTCTGCACAATAGAAATTGTACGCTTGTATAGACACGAAGTTATCTAAACTTCTTAATTGATTACTGTCCATATCAGAAAAGAAACTCAAGTGCATTTTGTTTGTCAATAACCTCATGATATTTCTTTTTTTTTATCACAGGTTTTGGATCTACTGGAAGATGCTTGTGAATCATTGTTGGACAACATTTTGGCTGAAAAAAATTAACTTGCGGTTAAATGCTGGTTGGTCCAACCTTCAGCATCCTGCACAAACATTTCATTTGTGATTTAAAGCAATTGCATGTTATCTATCACGAAGTAGATTATTGTCAAACTCCCATGGTCATCAGGGATCTGTTTTTGTCCCTTTGTCTTGTGTTATTACCAGAAAAATGGAAGTGAATGTTGCTTTGGATGTTAAACCTGTCGTTTGTGCTAATGCAAAGGTAACGATTAATCTGGTTGTTGTTATCAAAATGATGCAGCCTTTACTGGACGATGCAGATCCAGAAAAATTCCATTGTCCTAGAATATCATTAGCCTCATCTATTTTCTGATTTGGATTTTGACTCGTGCTGTCTTCCTGATCGAACATTTCTGAGGCACATCCCAGTTTGTGAAAACATTTATGAAATTTCAATCTTTCATGAATTAGTTGCTTTAATTGGAACTAGCATGCCTGCTTTCGCGACAAGGATAAATGAGCTTTGCTTATTTGATACACAAACACAGATTCTCTGAGTTATGGCTTTAATTTCTTTAAGATGCACTTGCCAAGCCTTCAACCTGTGGTCATTATACAGGTACTCCTGCCTCCTGGCACCTCATTTGTAGTTTCCTCTCCAAAGCTTTCGGCCTGTAGGCATTCGCATCTCATAGATATTCAACTTTTTGTGTACTTAAACAATTCAACAATATATTCTATTAGTTATAAATCAAATATAAATATTTTATTATTTTTTATGTATCATGAGTTTTATTTATTTTTTATTTTTCAAAGTGAACCATGCTTCATGTAATTTTTTCCCTATTCTTTTCGTGTTTTACATTGATATTTGAACCATTGAAAAGTGAACCAAAACTGTTCGAGAAGGATCAAAACTGTACGAGAAAGTATCTATTTCAACGTACTTTAAAAAAAACCCACGGCCAAACCCAACTTCGGATATGACACGCTTATCATGGGCCTCGTAGATTGATTTTTCATCTGGAATAGTATCCATTTCAACCCAAAACCTTTATTTCTGGGCCGTGGATCCATTATCTGGCCCAATTCTCTTTATAAAAAATAAAACCTTTAGTTTATTTATTTATTTACAAATAAAAAGAAATCTAAGTACAAGGTCACTTTCTTTCGCGTTCTCGTACAAGCTCAAATAAAATCCAGAGCTGCGGTAAGCTCTCTTCGTCTCTCTCTCGAACTTTCTTTTAATTTCTTTTTTTTTTCTGGTTAAATCACAAAATAATCCTGCTAAGCAAGCAAACAGAGGTCACTTCGTTAAACCCTAATTATTCAAAACATGATGCCTGTATTTATTTCCTTATTTTTCGTTTCTTAAACTCAATTGCTAACCCTAATTCAGCTTTTATAATCATAAATTGGCAATCTTAAATTTAATAATTTTATTTTGAATTATATAAACTGCTTTTAGGTTTCTAACTAAGCAGTGTCAAAATGCCGAAAGTGAGGACAAACAGGGTCAAATACCCGGAGGGATGGGAGTTAATCGAGCCTACGCTTCGCGAACTCGACGGGAAGATGAGGGAAGGTTGGTTAGATATTCAATTATATAATTAATTTATTTTCTATTTTTGTTGGTTGATTATGGATTTTTATTTTTATCTTTTTTTTATATATGTTTTCGCAGCGGAACTTGATCCACATGATGGAAAGAGAAAGTGTGAGGGTCTGTGGCCTATTTTCAAAATCACACATCAAAAGAGCCGATATGTTTATGATCTTTATTATAGAAGGAGTGAGATATCCAAGGAGCTTTATGAGTTCTGCTTGGACCAAGGTTATGGGGATCGTAACCTAATCGCTAAATGGAAGAAGGTTTGTTTAGTTTTTCGCTGTTTTTTTTATGCCTTTATAATTGCTCTATTGGTGATATTTGTTTTTGTTTGACAAATACTTGGCCTGAGTTTTGTAAGAAAAGTGATTGGGTTTGTAGCTTGTCGAGCATCTAATATGTTTCCCTTTCAATAAAATGCACTTCAATGTGTATGAATTTACGCTTCCCACGCATTATTAGGCAATGTTTGGTTATTATTTAGGATAGAAAAGACGGAGATAGTTAGGACAGAGGTGCATGTCCCCTTATCCTTAGGATAAAAATTCACCGTAAAATTGTCTTAGAGACACCATCTCTGTCCTTGTATAAATCAAATATGTTTATGTCCTTTCTATCCAGGGACGCTAACCAAATGCTATCTTAGTGTTCACTTCAATCAATGGTTTCAAATAATATTTGAGTGAGTTTGATATTTATTTGAGCTATTTGCTAATTTAGTATGATTTGTAGATGAGCTAAATTGCAAGTTTGGATCCTATATTTGGTTTGTCTTTCAGTTTGATGCACATGTGAGTTAGATTGCTCATCTTGAATTCTATTACTTTGCTTTTGGATTTGCAATTTTGAATGTGTAGTGCATGAAGTATGGCTTTTTTGATCCGTGAATGTTTGAAAATCTGTTGATGTTGAGTTTCTTTGTTTGAATTACAGCCAGGATATGAACGACTGTGCTGTCTACGCTGCATCCAGCCCAGGGATCACAACTTTGGCACAACTTGTGTGTGCAGGGTTCCCAAGCATTTGAGGGAAGAGAAGGTTGTTGAGTGTGTGCATTGTGGTTGTGGAGGCTGTGCGAGTGGAGATTGATTGCTACTTTATGTGAACCTTCTTTTTTTATGCTACAACCTTTCTGCTTATCTGAAGCCCAGGTGTGGCATTTGTTGTAGTAACTAATGTAGTCCTCGATGTAGAAAAAGATACTTGGACGGCCAACTGAAGAGGAATGAGACTTTTGTTGTATTTAGTTATGCTCGTCATGAGCAGGCTGTGTTTTTCAGAGCCTCCTTTTTTTACTGAGAAACTGAAACTGATAGCGTGTGCAACCAAAACTCGCAAGGCACAGTATAATTTCTTCGTGTAGGTTGAAACTAAGCATTTTGTTCGTAGTGTTTTTCAGACCGTGACCATAGGATGGTTGAACAACAAGCGAAACTGGTTAGTTTCGTGCCCTACTAACTAAGGTATATATTTGTTCGGGCTAAAGGCTTAGATTATTTGATGAAAGGCTAAGCTACGCTTGACTTGCACTGTTTCCCCCCTTTCCTTTTATTTTTTTTCTGTGTGTTCGGTTGGGGGGCTCCAATTAGTACAGTTTTGGACGTTGGTATGGTGAGCCCTCTTGATAAAATCTTGAAGTGGGATGGATTTATAACTTCATAGTTTAGTAAAAGATTGGGCTCACCAAACAACCCCCTATCCGCACGTGAAATTTCTAAATAGGACTCAAAGCATCATCATGCTTGGTGATTTCTTGAGCATGCTATACTAAGCAAATCTTGTGCTGTTATTGCCCTCAAGTTTTGTCTGGCCTGGAGTGGGAGAATTGGATTCAATTTATAACAAGACCTGTATCTTGAATGTTATCCTTGGAAATGTATGGCGGACAAGCAAAACTCGGCACGTCTCTGAAACAATGCCAGGTTAAATACAGAACCCAGTCGAGTATCACTTGTTCGTTGTTACGTAAAATTCAAGGGCATTAAGGTTGCTTCGTAGCCAAGGACATCCAATTGTTAGATCTTATTTTCTTATCCTGCATCCTAGGTTCAGGTTGCGCAGCCAATGCTCCTTTTGATTCCCAAAATTGGCTGGTATTGGATTAGAGAAAATGACGGTAACTGTTCGAGTCATTCCATAATTTATTGAGTATTAAACTTGCTGGTGCTGCATAAATAAATCTTGCATCGGGTTTGGGGTCGGGTGAAACGATAGTTCGAAACCCAACTTTATCTTTACTATCCATACTAGAACCTAATCCGAATCCTAACAATCTATAAAATATCCAACTTATTTTTCAACGTATTTGGATTGGTTCGGATTGATGTCTATCCAGTTTGTTTCAAATCCTAAACATGAAGATGCACTATATGTTTGGAAGCAACTTTGTTTTTATCTGCCGCCTTTTCCTCTCCAACAGATCGGATGAAGGCTAAAGTGCTGCTACAGAAATTGTACGAATATTCCAATTTGGGATGCATTGGACATAAATGATAGCATACTGTGCAACTTTGGTATGCCATTTCAACACGAAAGATGATTGCTAGATGCAATGGTGAAGTTTTCAACTATAGTTTATAAGAACAAAATTAGGCCTGAAATAATCGTTGATAGACTTTTCTACAACATTACCATCTTGTTCACGAAACAAGATGGCGCATGAAAAGTTGACAAGAAATTCAAAAGATATGCATGTCTCCTATGGATTTAGAGAATAGTGTGCTTCGGAAAGCCGTAATAGTGTAATTTAGGGCAGAAAGGCACACCTATAACTCCAATTCTATGGCGCAGGGAAGGAAATTTTGCCTCAAAAGAGCTTCAATTTCCCACTGAAATATATAGCTGCAACTTTTTTTTTTTGTTTAACCAGTTATATTTAAGCAATAATGATATTAAAATATAAAATTGATCTCAGATGCTAATTAGAAATCCCTGATGTTCTCTGAATAGGAAACCTTGGATAAATATACCAATTCAATTGAGAAGATTTTGCCTTTGGTGTTCTACTTCACCTGTGGGCAACAGTTGTATGAAAAATATTACAATTATTTATTTCATGATCGCAATTTTCTCAAGAAAGTCTTGTAGCTTTGCCTAATCGATGAAAACGAATGACATAAACGAATTGACAGTTGGGAATATAAGAAGCTGAGTTGAAGTTTCTCCAGTTTGCCGACCGTATATCATTACATGTAGCAAAAAGTTTGGTGTTTCTTTTTTGTTTTTAGTTTATAAATATATATATACAACTAAAAACAAAAAAGAAACACCAAACTTTATATATATATATATATATATATATATATATAAACAAAAAAGAAACAGCCGAAATTAACTCGTAACAAGAAGTTAGTTTGGTGTGAAAATCCAAGAACTGAAACTAAAAACTTGGTACTATCTCTATATCTACATCAATCTGTCGTGAAAATCTAGAGCCGAAATCAAATATTCTACATCATGTTTTATTGTTAACTTAAAATTGTGATTAAACATGATGTTTTGTTTTGTGCATGGTTATAAAACTTGGCTAATCAAATCCATTGCTTATTCTGTTCAATATGAACTTGTTTAGTTTTGAATTTTATATTAAATTAAGTTAGAATCGATCTGTTAATCTGGTAAAAATTAGAATTAAACTAAAATCAAAATAAAATATTGTTTTGTAATGGTAAGAGTGTAATATAAAATCATTATTAGAATTTAAATTTTTGAATTAAAATATTCTTTGATTTGCCACTAAAAAATTACGAGTTAATACCTTAATTATAAATTTTAATTAATCACGTTGATTTTTCAAAGGCACGTTTTGCACAAAAACAGCCATGGATATATATTATCATGGAAAGATAGCAAAAGGCTGCAATGCAAGTCACGTACGGCATTTCTTTCTTTGCAGAAGGGCCCTCCTGGTTTTAACGATATTTGTCTGCTAACCGCCCCTGATGGAAACTTGGGGGTTCATGGCTTGCTCAATTCCTTGGTCAAAAAAAAAAAAAAAAATTCCTGTGCTGTTGATTGAAACTTGGCTCAAGTTCTAGGCCAGTGTTCAAAATAATTCTAAATTGGCTTCTTTAAGAATGCAAGAGTCCGTGTTGACTAGAAGGTGTTGTCAAAACACCTTCCTTAGCAACCAAATCGTATTAATTAGTGCATGCTATACCATACAAATAGAAGGTGTTTTGACAACAAATGACTTTCAGGGCAGAGTAATGTAACGAGTAGTAGTCCTGCTCAGGGCAAGTGACAGAAAAGGTGGTGTTAATGTTTAAGAGGAAGAATTAATTG
>Ga0325411_1006728_pt1 | contig 12582 bp, 5 predicted proteins | sample PopdelMetagenome_13_FD_206181 | JGI IMG/M metagenome (GOLD analysis project Ga0325411, IMG submission 206181) | Populus deltoides microbial communities from Bellville, Georgia, United States - Xylem-PdIQD-R4 | ecosystem: Host-associated > Plants > Phyllosphere > Stem > Wood/Secondary xylem... | reverse complement strand
GGCCACATCTTGACTTGGTGACAATTCTTATCTTCTTGTCTGCCAAAAACGTCATTGATAATGTCATAATTTGAACAGACTTCAATCATGAAAGTTCTAGGGAATTGTCTCATCTTTCCAGGGTAAAAATTTGAGATCATTTGGACTTCTAGAACTCGAGATATGGGCTGAACACTGAACAGTGTCTGGGCTGCAGGACAAATTCGGACTTCTTCGTTGTTGCTACAATTTGGACTTGAAAACGGCCTTCTTAAATCTTAGACTCCCCATGAAAGTTGTAGGCCTATGTCTTAGCTTTCCATCCATATAAGGTAGACCTAAATCCAAGATCTACAGCTCCAGATATGACTCGATTACCAAACAGTGTTCCAATTTGGACTGCACCAATATCTCTTTTCTAAGTTTGGCCATCTTTCTGTCCTTTCAATTTCAGTGCTTCAACTCATCAATCAATTCTTTCATTTATGTGATAGGCCTGCATTTAAGATGAACATTTACCATAAATTAAAGGTATCTTATATTATTAGATATATTAGTATAAAACATGCTTTAGTTCAGGAGTTATTGATACTTCAAGTGCAAAATAATGATATAGAACCTTGATAAAAATGCACTTTTAAGTACTAATCACTCTAGAAGAATGTCTTCCATATTGCACCTTCCTGCAATGGTTTCAACATAAAATCCAAAGATTCATAAAGCACCACTATTTGGAGGTTCCATGCATCTTATAATCGCCTGTTTGAGATCGTGGTAATGATAACGGTTTAAAATATTTTTTATTTAAAAATATATTAAAATAATTTTTTTTATTTTTTAAAAATTATTTTTAATATTAGCACATCAAAATGATCTGAAAATATAAAAAAATTATTTTAAACAAAAAAAATTTAAAATTTTTAAAAACATAGTGTCTAAACACACTCTTAAACAAGAAAAAAACAATCCGTTACAACAGCAACTCCCTTGCCGTCCTAAATAATGCCTTTTAAAAATACATATATTTTTTGTTTTAGTTGCTAGAATCCACAAAAAAATTTGAATTAATTTTTTATTTTAATTTAAATAAATATTCTTTATAAAATAAAAATTCAGCAAGCAACACAAATGAATACCATAAATACAAATACAAGTAATTTAAGACTTGTAAATATTTTAAAGATTTTAATTTAAAATTACTTTGTACTTAGAAAATACCTATAATAATATATAGCAACTAACAGTTTATCAATATGATACAAGAGATATAAATATTTTTAAACTCACAAAATATTAGAAAAAACGAAGGAAAGACTTGAAAATTAATAAAGCAAACATAAGATCATTAAGAAAAATAGTCATTGATATCATTAGGAGAGAACACTAGAGGAAAATAAGGACAGCTGGTGTCATGTCATTTAACTTACTCCACCATAGTTATTAAACCCGGACCGGCTTGGCGGGTTGACCCGGGAATCGGTCGACCCGGTGGCTGGACCGGTTCGGGTTAGGAGAAAGATCGGTAAATGTAAAAAACCAGCAAGACTCAGTCGAACCGGCGGGTCGACCCATGACCCGAGCGACCCGGGCAAACCTGGACGAGACCCGGCGTTTGTAATGCATAAACTGTCATTTGTGAAATCAAAACTCGATCCATGAACACCAATCAATCTAACATTTTAATCCCGCAAAAACTAACAGATTTGAGTCAAACTCGGGAACAAAACACATAAAACTTAAATAACGAGCTTTGCAAGTTACTACTGACTCACGGGAAGAGCGGGAGACAGGAGAAGGAGGGAAATGAAGGCAAGGAGAGGAAATGATCGAGCAGTGGTTGCTAAGGACATGGCAATCGCTAGTGAAGATGAGATCTGATGGAAAAAGCGATTTTTTTTCCTTTCAGATGGAGAGAGAGCGGGGGAGGGGGGGAGTGAAGATTGAAGAGACAGTAATTGTCTTAGACTCTAAGGCTCTAAGCTACGTTTTTATTTCAATCCATTAAAATAATTATTTTAGTTTTTTTATTCAAAAAAATTATAAATGCATAAAGTTTATTTTACAGTTTATAATAATAAGAAATAAATTAAAACAGAAGAGTTTTTTCATAATTTTAATATAAAAAAATTATGTTTTTTAAATATAAAATAATTTTTTTTTTGTTTAAATACTTCAACTTAAAAAAATAACATAGTATTTTCTCAATGTGTAATTTGAAACCCTTACATAAATATACTCTATGTTCAGAAGAAAAAAAATTATGTTTTTTCAATGTGGGATAAAAAACTTTTTTGATTTAAATACTTCAACTTAAAAGCACAACATAGTATCTTTTTAATGTGTGATAAAAAACTTTTTAAAATATTTTTTAAAACTTTATTATTTACAATATAGCATATATTCACATTGATTTTTTTTTTGATTTTTTCATATGAAATATTAAATTTTTAATTTTTTAAATTTTTCTGGGTTGACCCGGTTTAACCCGGGTTGACCCATAAACCCGAGACCCGGTCCCTTGACCGGGTCAACCCCTGGGCCGGGTCTGATAACTATGTACCCCACTTCCAGTATCTAATGCAGTTCTAACAATTCCATTATCCATGGGAATTACATAAGCGAGTTCATTAATATAGGCATTTGTGTTGAAAGAAAATTAGTGGAGTAAAAGCTATTGAACAATAGTGCAAGATAACAAAGCTAAAGAAAAAGAAGAAAATTAGAGAGGAAGAAAGTTTTTTTATACTTATGTTTATAAATTAAGTATTTTTTCTTCTATACAGATTTTTTCTCTCCATTTTTATGTTTATACTTCTGATTATAAATCTATTTATAGACTTAAAGTCTAAACAATCAAAGAATTATACTAAACAAAGAAAAACCTATTTTGAACAGGAAAAATAATTCTGCTGACTTAATCAGTCGGCTAGTTCTCAATCAATAGACTAGTTCTTTTAATTTAAGAACCGATCAACTAGTTCTTCTGTTTTTCAAAAAACCCAGAAATCTAGTTTATTTTCAGCACCCCCTTAAACTTTATTTCTTACAACTCTTAGCATATTTCTCATCTTGGCAAAAATATCATGTTTGAGTGGCTTTGTGAAAATTAATGTTTGCAACTTGATCTTGGATTTTCACATACTTGACTTTAACTTCCTTGTTTTTAATGCAATCTAATGGATAATGAAATATTTCTTATAACTCTTAGCATATTTCTCATCTTGGCAAAAATATCATGTTTGAGTGGCTTTGTGAAAATTAATGCTTGCAACTTGATCTTGGATTTTCACATACTTGACTTTAACTTCCTTGTTTGTAATGCAATCTAATGGATAATGAAATATTATGTCAATGTGCTTACTTATGTCATAAAATACTAGGTTATTTGCTATTGTAATTGATGATGAGTTGTCCATATAAATTTTTATAGACTTCTCTTGTGAAATTTGCTACCCGTTCAATAATATTTTTAGTCATATGGAATGACAAACACATGTTGTAGCATTTACATATTTAACTTTATAATTTGATAATGTGACTATAAATATCTTCTTTGAACTTTATGTGAATGTTTTATCTCCTAAGTAGAAGACAAAACTTGTAGTGCACTTTCTATTATCTATATTTCCCGCCCAATCACTATCACAATAACCTATAGGATCAAAGTTGTTAGAGCAACCATAGAATAAGCCCAATTCTATGGTGTTTTTGATATATCAAAGAATTCGCTTCAAAACTTTGAGATGTGTCATAATTGATATATCTATAAATATGATCACAAGCCCTACGTAGTAGGTCATAAGAACAATATTTATCATCTCAAACTCCTTGATCATTGCTTGCTTAAAGTCTCTAAATATCTTTAGGTTATTACTTGTAAAGATCAAGTCATCCATATACAATCATACAATAAAAGTATCACCACTCTCTTTAATCTTTATATAGATAACATATTCATAGAAGCACTTTACAAATACATTCTTCAAGAAATAACTATTAATGCGACTATACCAAATTCTTAAGGTTTGCTTCAATCCATACAAGGCTTTGTTCAACTTTAATACATTGTCTTTTTATCCTTTCACTTCATAACCCATAGGTTGCTTAATATATTTGGTAAATATTCCATCTATGTTGGGCAGTTGTGCCAATTATCAATCGGATGGTCTCCAATTTAGCAAATAGGGCAAAAACTTTAGTCAATTCTTTGCCTTTAACAATAGCCTTTTGCTACCAATCTCGTTTTGTACCTCTCCACTTCTCATTTGTCATTTTTCTTTTCTTTATAGATCCACTTGACACCTATTGGCTTATTTCCTTTTAGTTTAAGAACAAATTTAAATGTGTCATTTTTCTCAATTGATGCAATCTCCTTATTCATAACAATTCTTCACTTTTCATCATTTATTGCTTTTTCAAACACTATAGGTTCACATATGGTAAGATGATAATATAGTGTTAGATCATCATTAATTGGATTAGTTACCTCATACAAGTCATCAAGACTCTTTATCTTTCTTGGCGGACTAGGTGGACTATCAATTCATGAATTTCCACTAGAAGAAAAACATATAAGTGAAGTTGATTTCATTGATGATTGTGGAGGTGTAACAAATTCTTTATGATCTTCATATCTCCTATTCTTTTCATCAAAACCCTATAGAAACTCATACTTATCATCATCATCTACCTTTTAATCTTATGCTCCTTCATCAAATTTGATATCTCTATTAATCACCACCTTTTTTTTATTAGGGTTGTAAAACTTGTATTAATTGGATTTTTTATCATAGCCCACAAAGATCATCATTTTGCTCTTATCATCTTGTTTGGTCCTTACTTGATGATCTACATGCACTTAGCCGCTGCTTTCAAACACCTTCAAGTGAATAACATTTGGCTTTCTTCCACTTCATGCCTCTTATGGAGTCATATCATTCAAGTCTTTTATAGGACACCTATTTAACAAGTAAACAACACAATATAAAGTTTCAGCCTAGAACAACTTTGGTATCTTTTTGGTTTTAAGCATGCTTCTTGCTTTATTGATGATGCTTCTATTCTTTCTCTCTACCACACCATTTTGTTATAGGGATCTAGGCACTGTTAGGAGTCTTTCTATATCATTATCTTCACAAAACTTATTAAACTCATTATAACAAAATTCACCTCTTATCTGTCTTAAGTGACTTTATATAACAAACACTTTATTTTTCAACTAATGCTTAAACTTCTTAAAACAATTAAATATATTAGATTTTTCTTTTAAGAAGTATACCTATGTTTTTTCTACTATAATCATTAATAAAAAAGTAAAAGATATAATTTTTTTCCAAACAAGCATAGTTGAATAAGACCATATACATCTGTGTGTATCTATCATAAGGGTTAACTTGCTCTAAATGTAAACTTATTTGAAAATCTCTTACGAAATTGTTTGCTCATTGAACATCCTTCACATAACTAATTTGGATGTTCAATGGATGGTACACCCTTTAACATCTCTTTTTTGCATCATCATCTTCAAGTTGTCAAAGTTTACATTTTCAAGTCTCATATTCCAAAATCAAGTCTAATCTTTCAATATGTCTTTAGGTATCTAGGCACACCCATCTTTATGTTTCAAAAAATCATCTTGTTCTATATCATGGCTACATTTGTCATTGATACCAATAATTATTTTTCTTGTTCAGAATAAGTTTTAAATTTTCTTAGTATAATTCTTTGATTGTCTAGGAATTTAGACCTAAATAGGCATGTAATTAGAAGCATAAATATAAGTATAGAAAAGACAAAATATGTATAAAAGAGAAAATATTAATGAAACATTCTTTCCTCTTAAATTTTCTTATTTTTCTTTAGCTCTGCTATCTTGCATTATTGTTCATAAGCTTCTACTACACTAATTTTCTTCCATTAAGTGGTATCAAAGCTTGTTCTAATTAGTTGACATGGCCAATACGAACTTTCCACTTCAATATCCTTGTTTGACAAATGATAACTATGAAATTTGGTGTATTCGTGTGAAAGCTTGGCTAGTTCCCAAGATGTATGGGAAATGGATGGAAAAAGCTTTAAAAAGCATATGAAAGGAGTAACATTGACTTTATTCCAAAGGCAAGCCACATAAAAAGGTATGGAAGAAGGATAAAAAATCACTCACAATTATCCACCAATGTTTGGATGATGTCATTTTTTAGATTGTGGCTAACACAACTATCGCAAGTAGACGTGCATTGTTGAAAGATTATTTGGAGTCACCACCTAGTTATTTGGTTTAGGATCGCTAGGAAACTCAGGTACACTAGTCTTGTCAAATATTCGAGGGTAAGGGACTGGTTATAATTAGAAAAGGTATTAGCACCTTTAGCGTACTCTACCTACTCTACCTGAGGTAAGTTGCTTTATGGTTTGATGTGGTTTAGCGATTTTGATAGTTTTTTAATCGGTGGTCTATCTGTAGTTTAGGATTGAGATTTACTTGTATGAATAAATTCAATGTTTAAGAATTTATTATGGACTCATATGCCCAAATAAATTCTTAGAAAAAGGTTCTTTATAATTTATATATTATGGTAAAAAATACTTCCAATTAAAATTTATGAATATTTAAAATAACTCCGAGAATTTTCTAGTTAACTCCGATATTTCAAATACCAGCCTCACTTGTAAGTGCAACGTTCTATACAGGATTTTTAACTATTAATTCTCATGAATTAAAAAATGATGGTTTATTTAAATATTGGCCAAATTCTCATAAATAATAAACTGGTTATTAAATCCTAAAATGCATGCAAATATATAATTTAAATTTCCATATGGAAATACTACACAATATGATTTTCTTTGTATTTTTAAGATACTTGGTCGTATGCAATTAAAACATTTAATTCTTTTTGCCTTTTTGGTTTTAAACATTCAAAAACACATATATATATATATATACACACACACACACAATCACAAACACCCATCTTTTTTTTACTATATTTTACTCTCACACACACTCATAATTATCAAATTACAAATCACCAAAATTCAAAATAAACCAAACAACATATTAAATATTGGGAAGCCTCTAAGTTGTAGGAATAATGGAAGCACGTCTGTTCCACACGCCATCATTTTTTTCAGTATATAGGACCATGCGCCGTCATTGTTAGAAAAGCAAAGGCAACTGGATTTAAAGCGACTCTTTCACCTCTTTCCTTCCCTACCAGCTGTGTTCCTCCACGCTCTCTGAGGAGGGAGATCTGACCTTCCAAAGCTTCGGTCCCCTTTTCCTTTCTTTCTCCCTAGGTCGGTAGTAAGTTTGATCCTTATCTATAAAACAAAGAAAAACCATGCAAGTAGTCGATTTTAAGTTTCTTTTTTTGAGATCTAATTAAGCCTTTTGTTTCCATCTTTCTCTCTTGTTTGTCTTTCTTTTCTTCTTCTTCAGGTGGCAGATCTGGTTGTTAATTAGCGTCGACATTGATATGTCACCGTCTACGGGTACTGCTGGAGGTTATTTCGATGGTCGATTGAGTTTTAGAGGCTATGGGGTTGCGCCATGGGTATGGTTGATGATGGTGATAGAGCCTATAGTGGTGTTGTGGTCGATGTTGGTGATGGTTTGACCAACAAAAAGAGAGAGATCATAAGGCGTTGATAGCCGTGGGTGTTGTTGCCTACTGGATCAGTGCTTGGTCATTTCGGGCGATGGTATTCTCGGTTTCAATGGTTGTTGAGAGGCTCACAATAGGGAGTTGTTAAGCATAGGAGGAAAGAGGTAGTGTGTGGTTGAAGGAAAATAAATGGAAGAATCACGGTTGATGGTTGATAACTTTCTTGCTACTGCAATGAGGAGCTGCTAGTATGGGTTATTATAGTGGAGGAGAGGAAATGAGGTTGTTGATGGTATGCTAGTTTTTGGGAAACTAGATGAGGGGCTGAGGTATATGGTTAGGTATGGCAATCAATGGTGCTGAGGAGGGTGAGAGGGACACTTTTGGCTTCGGGTTTCTACCATTGCCTGTGACAATGAAAGGTTGTAGTGGATCCAGAGAAAAGATTGTTAGGTGTTGTAAAGGTGACCGTAGTTCAGAAACAGAAGAAGGGAGAATCTTAGTGGTTCAGCCAAAGCGAAAGGGAGGCTGCTGGTTGGTTTTAGTAAAGAAGATGGGGGGAAACGTGAGAAAGGGGAGGTGGCCGGTTTAGGTTAATTAGGTTTAGAGCTTTTTTTATATTGTTATTTTTTTATCCCCCATGATTTCTCCCTGGATTTCTCCCCCAGATTTCTCCTTTTTTTTTTATGTGTAACCACCACCTATTTATAGATGAAAAAAAAAGTTTGTTATTTTAATTGCTTGGTCATTAAGGAAACTTGGTGACCAAGCAACCTAAAAAACAAATTGGTTTCTCAATTTCTTTCTTTTCATATTTGATCCCTTGTAAATTTTGATTTTTTAAAAAAAAATTTGTATTTTGAATTTTTTGAAAAAGAGTAACTTCAACGTCAACTTAAAAAGTGCGTTAACAATTGAACATGTAGGAAAAAGACGTTGCAAGTGACGCAAAGACGTTAAAAATATATTTTTGGATTCTTGTTGTTTTTTTAATATTATTAGATTTTTTTTTAATATTTTTGGTTTATTTCGAAAGTATATCAAAAATTGGGCAGCAACAAGAACAACCGCCAAGCAAGCATGAGAAGTTTTGTAACAATTAAATTAAGGAGCTGATAGTGTAAAAAAGGTACGCCTATAAAAGTTATGAGATAACTTTGAAAGATTGTGTATGCTTGCATTAGAAACTATTTCAGATTACTTTGCTAGAATTTTGGCCATATACAATTAGATAAAAATATATGGGGAAAAGATGGAAGAAACACATGTGGTCGACTTAATCGGTCAACTGGTTCTTTTAATTCAATAGGTCGATTGATTATCAACCGATAAATCAATTCTTTATTTTCCAGAAAAAACCAGAAATCTAGTTTATTTTTAATAAGTATCCCACGAGGAAAATGTGTTCCGCCACCAGGGAACCTGAACACGTTGCCTTCATACTACACCCAGTTCTGAACAGTCTTCTCAACGGTCAAGCTTTTATAAGGCGCTACAAAGGGGAAGATAGTCACGACTCCTGGGCCAAGGAAAGGGATTTGTATATCCTCTAGGGACTAGAATAAGGCAATACAGCTTCTCGTGTTCAGGAGGACAATGGTGTTCCCTATAGATCATATTATCTCAGGGAAACGTCATTGCACTGATTTGATCTTGGCAGGGAGTATAATCTATGTACTTGTCTTCACAAGCCTTAAACTTCTTTGATCCATCAATCATGCCAGCATCACCATTCATCTGATAAAATTATAATAATCTCATATAAAATAAAATAAAAAATAAAACATATATACTAATATTAAATCAATTAAATATTAAATGATAAAATTAAAAAAAATTAATTGTTAAAGAATTTTATTTAATAATAAAGAAAATATTAAACAAAAACATGATAATCTCATAGCAAGCAAAATAGAAACAAATTGAAGCTCAATTTCTAATAAATAAAATATTGAAGGATAAAATTGAAGCAAAAATATAATTTAAAAAAGATGAAAAAAACTCGACCTGTGCCAACCTGAGTTAAAATGCAAACTCTGCGACCTGGTTGTGATACCGGTCAACCCCATTAAAAGTAAATTGAATAAAATTATGAAGTTTAATTATCAAACAACCCAATGTTAAAAGGCAAGAATGAAAAGAAATTTTAATTTAAAAAAAACAACAAAAAAAATCTTAGTCAACTCGAATTAACCTGCTAACCCTGCGACCATGGGTAGAGGTTTGAGATAACCCCACAGGAAAAAAAGTGAAAAAAAAACAAAAAAACCAATTCCCAATAAATCAAATCTTTAAAGATGAAATTAAAAAAAAAATCAATTTAAAAAAAGACCTAAAAACAAAAGTCATGTTAACCTTTAAAACTTGTGACCTTGATCATGAGTTTATAACGAACCTCATAGAAGAGAAACCCTGAAGAATAAGGAAGAAAAATTATCAATCAACAAAATGCCGAGTAATGAAATTGAAAATAAAATGTAATAAAAAAATCCAAAATAAAATAAATAATAATAAAAAGAATATGGATAGAATTTGACATAAAATTAAGCAGAAATCAAATGTTGAGAGAAGAAATTAAAAACAAAATTTAATTAGGTAAAAGATAAATAAAAAAATTAACAATCAAAAGAAGGAGGACCAAATTTGATCTAAAAATTAAATAAAACTAAATGTTGATAGAAAAAATTTAAAAAACATCAATAAAAAAATCAAATATTAATAAAAAGAATAAGGATCAAATTGAATGCGAAAAATAAATTATAAGAAATCTTTATATTTTAGCAAGGAGAAGAGAGAGAAAATAAAAAGGTAAAGAAAAGAGTTTAGTGGAGTCCAATCGTTGTGCCATCATGCACACATGTCTAACCATTGGAAAGACCACATAGAGATTCTTCCAAAACCGCCACAAAAGGTGTTGCTTGGTTGTCGGACGACACCTCACGTGTCGCCCACGCACTTATATTTTCTATGTATTAAAATATCAAATTTCCTCTTAATGAACCCAATAATATAAAAAAAAAAACAGTAGAAAAATATGAAAAAGCCCATGGATGCAAGTTAACTAATTCCTTCTTTTAATATGATCTAGTCATTTTACTATGCCGATAATATATGAAAAGACCATCATGCCCTCATTCAATCCAAAAATAACTAATAAGTTATGAGAGAAAAAAACATATCACCCCTAAAATCAAGTTCAATGATTTTTCTTGGAATAGAAAAATAATTATTTTATTTAATTATTTTAATCTATAATGATTTGTATCTTGATATATAGTGAAAAATTAAGCTCTTTTATGTTTTTGTTAATATCAAAACCCACCTAGAAATTATTTCCTTTCTCTATGGCTCTTGTTCGTGTGAGTTTGCCATATTTTAGAGACAAAAGGTCAATCTTATTATCAATAATTTTTATTTTACAAGATGAGTTTTTCTTAAAGTGCTTTTTTTTTTATCATAATATGATTAGTTGAAAACAGGTTCTAAAAGGTTTCACGATGTAGGGTACCAGCGGTATATTATTTTTAATATTAAATATATCAAAATATATTTTTTTAATTTAAACTCTATTTTATGTTTTTGATAAGTTAATGTTAAAAAAATAATTATTCTATTGAAAAAATATATATAAAAAAAGAGAGAATGAAGAAGTTTCGATTAATGAAATATATTTTTTCTTGATTTCTAATTGTTTATTTATTCTAATTATTTTTAGTTTTTTTTAAAAACAGCATGCCTTAAAAATCTATATTTTTATTGAAAAAATGTATTAATAAGAGAAACATGAATTAAATTGAAAAATTATTTTGTTTCAATAAAATTTTAATTATTTCTCTTCTTACAAAAAATAACATTATTTTAATATAATTAAATAAGATAATTTTGAAGAACTTCTCATGACACATGACACGTGATCAGATATTTTAATTTGCATCTATCTCTTAATTTTTTGACTTAGTTTTAATTAGTATTAATATCTATTTTTAATATTTGTTGGCACATGTGATTTTCTATTTAATTAAAAACATGCATCTGTTTTTTAGTTTCTAATTAAGAATTTTCATGATGTTAGAAAAGAAGTTAGTGACACCTAATTATATTTTATATACAATAAAATTTTATTTTTTACTTGATTCATAGATTCGAGAAGGTGAGTCAACTCAAGCTAGTTCTATAATTGTGAAAATGAATGCCTTAAAACAATTGTTATATGATTTGCTCCTTGCTGGAGCATTGAAAGCTTGCCAATCACATATAAAACTAGTTTTGTGCATGATGGTATAATGCATTTTAGAATGTTGTAGAGAGATATGATCACAATCATAATATTAAGATCTTTAAACATTTTCTCAACATAATTTGATTATAATAAAGTAATGCAATTATCATGTTTTATGATCTCTATGTCTAATACAACACTTTTTATCCCACATTTTAATTTCATGTCAGAAACATCTTAGTTTCTTTGCATAATTTTAGTATTAGTGCTCAATTTCTAACCGGAAAACAGAAGAAGCGAAATTTGAAGCCTCAAACCCTCTCAAGTCCACCGCAACAACATGACTTCGTCTGTTGTCTTCAAATCCTTCACCGCACTCCGGCACTCCTCCTCGAGCATCCAAAATTACTCCATTCCCACACAACCCCCAACTCCCCTTTGACATACCGCCGCTTCCGAATCACAGCCAGCAAGTCTAGTCCCAAGCTACACCGCAACCTCAAAGTAGCCGTCATCGGCGGAGGCCCTGCCGGCGGTTCCGCCACGGAAATGTTAGCCAAAGGAGGCATTGAAAGATACCTCATCGAACGGAAGTTGGACAACTGCAAGCCATGCGGTGGTTGTTGGGAAATTCCGGCTCCCCATGCGCAGACCGGTGGTGTACTGATATTTGCTCATCGGAGGGTTAAGCACACTGACACAATATTTTACTTGGTTCGGCAAATCGCCTACATCCACGGGAGAGAGTCTATATTATTAGAGATTAGAGAAAGGATA